>Ga0194135_10000160_pt1 | contig 39084 bp, 34 predicted proteins | sample LitLau_LLRF_2013_FD_134024 | JGI IMG/M metagenome (GOLD analysis project Ga0194135, IMG submission 134024) | Freshwater sediment microbial communities in response to fracking from North America - Little Laurel Run_MetaG_LLRF_2013 (version 2) | ecosystem: Environmental > Aquatic > Freshwater >... | reverse complement strand
GCTCTCTCAGTCTCTCTCTTTCCTCTCACAACATCATCTCTTCTGCATCTCCACTGCTGCAAGTACTGCAGACCCATTCTGACTCCCGTCAAGCAACCAACCATATAATATTCCTCTCCAATATTAAAAACTCTTTTCCTCCTTCTTGAGCTGCACAAAGAACTAAATTACTCTCCAGTTCCACGTTCCAATATCGCATCTCGCTCCCCAGTCTCCAGCATTGGATTGGAAATGGAACGAAGAGCCCCAATTTTTGTCCCTTGGACTTCGTTTTTATTGGAATTCAGCAATTCTAAAATGTTATTTATAAAAGTCTCTGGATAGAGTTATTAAAATTGCAAGTTCTTCTTTGCCCAGCTAATCGTTTGAACAGTTTGAAGGATAAGCTACACACAAGTCTTAAATTGTTTCGAGTCTCTCTCTCTCGTAAAAGACTCATCGTTGGGCAATAAAAGTCCTGGAGAACAATTTAAGAAAGAAGAATAAGACAAGGCAACAGTTTAGAGTTTATGAGTTTATTGGGTGGTGAAGGATTGAAAGAGTTGAGGGGAAGAATAAACTAAAGAGTTACCGAGAGAGTTGCTGCTGAGTGAGTTGTACAAGGAACAAACCAATTGTTATTCTGGAATCATGTGAGGTTATTCTGAACTTCTTCTTCGTGGTGGTTTTGTGTCCATGATCCTTTGCTGCTGTTCTATATGTGTGTGTGTGGGAAGAATAGTATAACGGCATAAGCATTCATATATATATAAAGTGTGGTCATGACCTTTGTCCTTTGCATTCTTCAAGGGCGAACAGGCAGACCATCATCAAGTTCTTCCTCAATATAATAATAATAAACGACTCCAGAAATAAACTCTCTCCCTATACAATCTGAACAATAACCCTAACCGACTCTGAATACACCTCTCTTGTTTAATGACAATCGTGAAATCTCCTCATCAGTTTAATGGAACTTTCCACATTGAACATTGTCAATTAATAATCCGCACAAGTGAAAGATTGTTAATTGCTTGAACTTTGATTAATAAGAGTCAATGTCAATTCAATGAATTTTAAAACTTTACAATCTCTCGGCAGTATTCTTCCTTCCTGCTAATTTATTCTGAGAAATTGAACTGTAGTTAATTTTATGCAAGCATTTCTTCAAAAGAAACGCAAGAAAACGGTTATTGTTGTTGAAATACTTTGTTCGATATCAAGTGAGAACAAATTGCACTAGCCTCTCTCAGTTACAGATGATGATGCTAATTTGCTGAACTTCCTAAAGGAAAAACCAGTTTCAAAGGGGCAAATAAAACTTCTTTTTCGTGCCGAACATAAGTAAAACAATTTATATATACATATTATATATTTCCTTCATACTTCAATTCATATACGATAAAAGCTCAAGGAAGAAGCCTAGAGGAGAAGGAGAAGAAGAAGCCAAGAACTTTTTTTCACTTTTGACTTACGCATTTCTCCCTCAGATTTTAATTAATTAGAGGATGACACTTTAATTACACACACACACACACACGGTGAGTGCGTTAAACCAAAGGAATTAACTTGCTTTTTATGTACAAGTTTATTGTGACAGTGAGAAACGAGTTGACAATGTGAGTACATGAACACACGTCGTTGTACATTACCCCACCCCCTCTAAAAGCAAGTTACATGCTCTGCAAGTTGTCATACACAGTTAATATTGCGGAGTGAATGTGGCTAAATGCCGAGTTAATGAGACCGTCTCTGAAGCTACTGAACACGTATTATATAACTAAATCCATTTCTCCAAGTCCAAGGAAATTGTGAGATTGTGTCGTGCTCAAGAGATTATAAACTGACTACGAGGACGCACATAGAGGACTGATATACATTTTGTGCATGGCTACTTCACGAACTAACTAACTAACTAAACGCAGGTACCCATAATATTATTATTACTTAATAATTTCATGACTCTCCGCTCTGTATAAAGGAGATTTGCATTAAAGCAAAAAACCCCCTTTGTTTGCATCTTAAGTTCTAAGGATTTTATTATAATAAGTAATTATGGGTTAGATTTTTGAGCCCCATTAAAATTACGTAACAAGCTTGATGCGTCTATTTCTTAGAGAAGGAGTCAATGTCAGCGAGGGTAATTAGCGAATCAGCTTCTGTTGCGGAGATTTGCATAGAATATATAAATCCTCATTTGATACTTTCTGTGTAGTGATAATGATATGACGTGGATATAACGGAGAGTTCATCAATAATATTTTATTTTTGCCAACTGCTGCCTATACCAAGTGTAGTATTACCAAGGTCTCCTCCCTACTTCTCCTGATTATTGCTGTTGTTACAATTGTGAATGCGAAAACTCTAGAATTCTACATTTGATTTATTACATCTACCCAACTTTGTTTGCATATGAAAGCTTTAATTAAGGAATTCCATTCATTCCCATTATGATTATTATTGAGTTCTTCTTCTTATTGTTAAACACACAAGGCAATAAATTCATGTATAAATACAACCAACGGAGTCGATCGAGTTGTGTGTAGTTAAAGGGAGATTGATTTTAAACTTATACGTAGACGACACTGACCTCATCATTCAAAAAGAGACTAAAGATGAAGTCTGCTGTGTGTTTGTGAATGTCGTTAATCACACCTGAGAAAGAGATTGATTGACTTTAACAAATAGAAATCGAGAGTTCCTAACTACTAATATCTTCGGAAGAAGAAGACTTTTCATCTTAATCTTCAGTGGATATATGGCAGGCCAATTGAGAATTGGTTGACTTTAGTCATTTCAAATGAAAGTGAAACGTATTACTAACTGCCAACCAGCATATACACAGATGTATATAATAATATTCGAGCTTGTTTTAAATTGCCGTGATTACCTGAGCTCCCTATTCATTAAAGATGAAGACAACGTCAATTATGATTCGTCTTTTACAGAACACAAGTCGTCTCTCTCTCAATTGAGCCTTAATCTTTTGTAGGGCAACTTTGATTGGCAAAAGTTAACTTTCTGTACAAGTCTCAGGCTCAAGTTCATAGAGGCCGAATAGAAGAATATTTGCGATATTGCGAATATTATTATTAACAATGTGTAATAAAAAGTTTCCTTTGCAAATATCTCCGACTCTGTTTCTCGTTTTGTTTTCTACAAAATTCTTCTCCTGACATATCTCAAATCTCAAAGATATATCTCGCCACCTTAGCTTACATACCCTTTTGTGATCCTTAAGTCTAAATTCTCTTTCCCTTTTATGACAGTCTTTTGGTCAGTTGGGCAAATCTCAATCTCCTATGATCTCTTTGCCTTCTTTTTTCTAGAGAGACGAGGAACTCACAAAAAAAGAAATCAAATCGATCACTCATTATTTCACCTTTTGTATAAATTCATCTTCCGCTTCAAGCGGACTTTTTGCCTTTTGCTCTCTGTCAGATTCGATGAATTGTTTTTTTCTTGGTCAGAGAAACGCGTTTAAAAAAAGTTTAAAAGTAAAAGAGACCGACTCACTTGTCTTGTACAAGTGATGGAAGTTAAGATAGGAATAAATGGAGTTTATTAAATGTTTCCGATTGAGAAGAAGGTGGTCATTATGGGTCATTATGATAAGACTAAACAAGGCAGCGGACTAAAGTCTATTACGAATTCCTCTGGAGGGAATCATCATCTCACACTTGTCCATTACATACATATATATCTTCCTCCAATTATGGAGATCACAACCGGTGAGTCTAAAAAGAGAAGAATTCTGATTTTTATTCCATAACATGCCCACAATTATGCAAAGTGGCTGCACTTCTTCCAACAAGACTTTAGCGCAGATATTCTTTCCTATTATTTCCTACAACACAATGCAATGTCATCTCTCTTACATGAAACCACATGTGCTCAATTCTCATCCCTATCATTAAGTTCATCTCGTTAGCTCAGGTAAATTCAAGTCAAGTTTAAAGACTTTTTAACTTCCATACTTCCTAAGAGAGCCATGGGGAGTTTTATTTCCCACTTTGCATACCACACACAACACTCAATTCCCTTATGGAATTGTCTACTGACCGATGAATACGCAATATTTATTATTCGATAATTCAGGACACACAATACACGAGAGAATGATTGGCAATAAGATATATTCCATTGTTGTCCGCCAAGAGCTGAGCTTCCTCTTTGAGGTCATCCGCGACGATTGACTTGTCTCTCTTGTAAAAACGAGTGACTGATGACGATTGTCCGTTCAACTATATACAGTCAAGTCATCATTATTATTCGTTTGACTGTCCACCTCATTTGATCTCAAAGAATGACACATTCACATGAACTCCCTTTGAAGATTATTCTTAATCTGCTGCTCGTTAAATATATGTCATGTTGTGTCATTCCCATTGCAGTTCACCTGCCAAATCATTATTGTCTCTTAGTTAGTGTAATGAGACCCAATTAGGAGGACAATTCGCATAGATCGAATGTTCTTTATGATGGAAATACATTCTCTGACTCTCTATGACTAATATATCAGCTAGGGTGTGTGTGGTCCATGAATGACACATCACCTTAATATAAATGTCGGATTTGACAATTGTCCATGTTTGGAAATCACACAAGACACAAATATATATAAATAAACGTGTATGTAAATTCCTGTGTAAAAAATCTTGTAAACAAAAAGCCACGTTAAATGATACACACTTTTCTTAAGTCTCTGCTATTAAGACAAAGTAAGGAATTGTGTTTTTGGATCGTCAAATGCCACGGGGAAGTTGCGACAAAAACAAGTTTACCTGTAACTTGTAACATTTTGTCGATTTATTTACGATATCTTGGCATGCAACAACAAAAACAACGATCGGGGAAATCTCACTACAAAGCTGCTAAAAGCTAATAGCTAAATAATAAAACACTTAAGTATGCATTATAATATGAACAGGAGAAAAGAAAAGAAAGAGAGACACTCCTCGAGGGAATATGTCAATCGGATGAAAATGCAGATTCTTCTTCTGTGTCAACAGGTTTCTCAGTTAAAAAGATGCGTGTACACGTTTACATGCATCAAGGCGTATAATGTTCTAATAGTAATTTAAAGATGAGGTGGGTGTGGGTGGGATTCTCTGAAAGAGATGCAGTCACGTCGTCCACCTGCGTTTCTTCCCATGAATAAATTTTACTCGTCATTTCAATTTCACATCACGTCACTCTCCCGTTATTATATTACGCAGACAGGGAGCTTATGAGAGATCAGTTGAGTAATTGGCAAAAGAAATGCACCAAAGAATTCGGTCAGGCGAAGCAATTAAGTATATTTTCTATCTACACTTTTATTTATCCCGTCTCTCTCTCTTTTAATCTCCCATATGGGAAACTCCCCAGATGTTTCCAACTTAAGTAATATCGTTCATTTCACGCTACACATTTTTGTGATCACTCGCTGCGTTATCTCGTCACTTAAGCAGAGAGTAGAACAATCAAATATTTTACTTAAATATTTGAACATCTAATATAACAACAACTAAAACCTCTGTGTGCTTGTGTTCTTATGAAAGACACTCTCTCAGCTTAGGTCTGATGAAAGCGCTGATTATATTCTCTGCGAAAAAACAATCGGGACAAACTGTAAATATTAATAATAAAACTTCGCGTTCTTCATCATTAAGTGGAACACAAACCATTAATGAATGATGCGAATACATTTAATCGACCGGACATACACAGCATAAAATAAACCCATTCATTGAGCATTTGAGCATGTAAATCAATTGTCGATTAATAACAAAATGACTCGCACCACCCGCAGATTTATCGACATTTTTAAATTTTAATTCCCTTCCACTTTCCTTTGTTCTCCCTACAATTAATTTCGCAACTTTAAACGAACATTTATAATAAAATGTCTAATTGCACTAGTCCGTCTGGTTTTTTTCCAACTGCAATTTAACATTCCCCGTGACTGCGCCTTATGCAATTTCCGTTATTAGTTATTAGTTAACTAACTCTTCACACTCTCATTGGGATAAATAATACTCTCACTCAATTAATAAGTCCTCAAATTAATTACCAATCAAGATGTAGCGCCTAATTAATATCTCGTAAAATGCCAAGCGAAAAGGAAAGCGACAATATACTAAAAGCTTACTCGTCTGTCTCTTCAAATTAAGGAGATAGATCTCTCACACATAAAGTTCTCAAATCTCCATCTGTGTAAACTCTCATCTACATTTCCTGCCTCTTTGGCATATGTTCAAATGTAAATGCAAGCATGGAACTTTATACATATTTCCAGGTTCAAACTTATTATCCCCTGCAATTTATTTGCACACACACACACACACTTCTTTACTTTTTCTTCTGCTTTTCTTCACACGCATCGACGCTCACATGTTTCTTGTACTTAGCAATTTCCACACTCAGTTGAGCATAAGGAATTCTGCTCCTCTTGGAGTGTCTTTGGAACAAACAAGCAAGCAAGACATTAAAACACACACACACACATTGCAATGTGTCTATATGATCTGTGTGGTGGTTCTTTTCCTGTCCAATTAGTGTGTGTGTGTGCCAATCGTCATCCCTCCAGGCAAATCAATCAGAGAATTCACCCTCATCAACCCAAATGAGCTTGAGTGATCATCTCAACACGAAATGACAGGCGAGACGATATATAGAGCTCATAAGAATCCACTAGACAATATTTTTTTAAACTTTTTCTAGAGGAAGCGAGTCACTTCCTCCGTCTGAGTCATCTCTCTCTAGTTTCCAACTTAGTTATGTGTATTCACTCAAATATAAATACATCCCATCTCGTCATGATGATCATGTTACGCAATCTGCAATTTATTTCACCAGGTTAAAGTTCTTTGATATTAACTAGTCACGGGGATGAAAATGAAACAACTTAATAATAATTACAAGGTATATACCAATAATAAGGAAATGCGTGTGTATAGTTGATCGTCTCCATTTTTCCACAAGAAACTTGTGAATTAAATGATAAACGCAGATTTATGCATTTGCGTGCTACCTACTCATTACTTTAGTCTTGGACATTTAATCTGGAGATTTGATGAGGAAAGCGAGACGTGAGAAGATGCACTTTGTAAGTTAGTAGTGATAAGGAAGTTCGATAAGAACACATATGGACAGTCACGACCATCTCTTATTGTTCTTCTTCATTTGACTGTATGTTTGGGTGCAGATAAGCGAGGAATCGTGCGTTTCGTGTCCACTTCTGATTAGTCAGGGAATCCTTTTTGTCCGCATTCCATGCACTTCTCATCTTCTACTTCTCCAGCCTACACGCACTGCTGGACAAAATGATTATGCTCCCTCTAAGAAACTACCAAATGACTGTGTGTGTGTGTGTGTGTGTGTGTGAGATTAAAAGTGTCTGGAAGTTTTTTCACCCTTCTCAGATAAACTTTCTGATTAACCAAATGCAACAACATAGAATCACAAGAGAAGATTGAAGGGAGTAAATGAGAAGAAATCTCCAGGAGACTATCATCCCCGTTCTATCTAGAGAGAAAGCCATCGAGGCCTTGTTTTGTGTGTATTTCTCAATTCCTTTTAATTGCTCGAGTTTTTTGTGTGTGGACGGAAAGGGTGCTGAGAAGGGAACCGCAAACAAGCTCACAAAAGTGTGGCCCTTGTCAGTCCTCATGATCTTCCATGAAGTGTCTGTATAATGTCCCTGTGTGTGTGTTGATGATGAAGGGGAGGGTGCCTTGCTATATATTATATATGTAATAGTAAGGACCCTTTTTGAAGCATCTCCTCTCATTCATTAAGTAGCAGAAAGAAACCTCCACAAAATATATTCCATCATCAGGACAGCTGCTCTTTACTTTTCACAATCTCAGTCAGCGCTCCAGTTAATCTCGGGCCATCTGCTCACAAATTCTAATGGAATGAAAGCAAATAAACGTAGAGTAGAGAGAAGAAAGGTCGCGTGTCAAATGTCTTTCCCTTCAAGGGCTCTCCATGTATACATTCAATACACAAAGTTCGGTTGAGAGCAAGTGATAAACACCAGGAAGTTGTGTAGCATCAAATAATCCGGACGATTTCTGTACCCGAACTAATCTATAGAGATATATATTTATCTATCCATATGGATCAACAATCGAACACTTCGAATGTACGGTTTCCTTTCTATCCTAAAATTTATGTTTTAACATAAAACTCAAGTAGACAGATTAATATTACATCATCCTCTAGCCTAGCTGCAAATTGTTGTAATTGTTGCGTTAATATTTCATCTCGTATATGAAATAGAACCTACAAGCTTCATCTAATCTAATCAGGTGTCCTACATTATAATTTCGCAGCGTATGCGTTCTGATTAAATCTCTTATTGAAAATATTGAAATTGAAAGGCTTCCATGTGTAATCATCTATAAAGTTCATAGGCTCTCTCATGAAGTTTAAAACTTCAAAGTGTCACTTATTAAGTCCACTAGTAGAACAGAAATCTATTTAACCTTTTCACTCACTCACTCTCTCTCTGAGTCTCTTATTGTGTTGTCTTTATTGCTTTCAATTACTTTCATCGATGACTTACAGCTACACAACTGCATTCTTCAGAATTGATTGAGCAATACGTACAAACGCGCACCTTGCCACTGAGATTCAATATAAAGAATGAATGCACTTTGAGATCTATATCTAACCAATCTCCAACTCTGATCTGCCCTTTGTAATTATTATTATGTTCCATTGAATACACGTCAAATCTCCTTATGTTTCAACCTGCGTTGCATATTATTATTATTGCTAGTCATATGCCTTGTGATTATAGTCTCTGCAGAGAGTCAAGAGAGATATATAAAAATGAATGACACACGAACCGTGTACTACTGTATGTATGTATGATTGAATTGTCATTTATTCAATTGATCTCTCTCTCTCCGTTTCATTTGTCACTGTTCAATCAAATTGAATTATTATATAATCCTAAGAGCAAAACTTGAAAGAGATCCCTTTTGAAATCCTTTAATTCCCTTTGGTGACTGCATCTCCCTCTTTCAAATGTGAAACATAGTGACAGACAAGTCGTGGAGTGTTTTCAAGTTATGAAATGAAATGGAGCAGAATGAATAAGGAAGGGTTTAGATTTTAAAACTCGGAGCTTCCACAAACCTTTCATATCTTGCTCTTGCTAGTCACTCTAGTTAGTCACTTCTCAGTTCCCTTTTTGGTCGGTTGACTTACTAAAAACCTTACAATATTCCGGGAGATCTTTGGATGACGAGAGTGTCACCTGTGATTTCCATCCAGGTAGGTTGATTGATTGAGTGAATCCCTGACCGACTTAAGTAATATATACCTACCTACCTTTCGTCCCTGAAAAACACACATGCACATATGCACAAACAGGCAGAGGCAGGTTGTGCGATTCCCTATAAGGCATCTCTCTTTCATTAGCAATTGCTGTAAAACTTAATTGGCAACTGCGAATCGCTATATTAAGCACCGATTATGTGAGACATTGAGCTGTCAACAACTACACAAGTATCCCTTAAGTCTCTTGCCAATTGATTATTAGCTACGTGTTCACTCCAATTGGCATATCGAACGGATTATCAGGCGCATAGATCGTGTTAAAGTCGTCTTAAAGAGGAAGTTTGTACATTGAAAAGTGAAACTTTTATTTTAAAGATTTACGACAACTCTCGTTAAGTCTGCTTTCCCACGAAAACTAAAAGACTTTTTATCACCACCACCCACCCACGCCTGCGAAAACTAATTGACTTGGCATTTGTGACTCTTCTCACCTTAAATTGCCTATGTGTAAATGTAAATGTACTCTCATCACGCTCCTTTTAGATCTTCATTAAGATATTTGAGATGTGTCTGCTCGTAAAACACAAATGTCCTTTAGATTAATTGTCCCTGGTTAAGTGTCATAAAATCCATATGGGCTGTTCCACCAAACACATTATTTTCACTAATATGATTATTACTATGTGGGAATATAACGGGGACAGGAATGAATCTACAACCAACTGTTATTTCTTACTAGTATAACGCACAGACCATCGTTGAATAAATTACATGTGTGTCCATTTAGAAAATGTGTTTCTAAGATTCTAATCTTTTGTACTAAAATTCTAATCAACTCTCTATTTGTATGTTACAGGTCGAGAGGAGCGTGAAGAGTTAGTGGGGACTTTACTGAGAATGTACGACGCTCTTCTGGACAAGAAAAGAGTTGGGAGTAGTTCCAGGGAATCCGAGGACCCTGAAGGGACCCATTCCTCCGATGGAGAACACTTAACAGGCAGCCGTTCCATTACTAAAGACTCGATAAGTCTCATCCAACCCCTCCAGGAAGAGGAACCTGACTGCATTTCTCCTCAAAATGGTTAGAACTTCATATATTCATAGAAGCTTCCTTCCTATCTTCTCAAACGACTCTTTAACATCCAACTAATTGGCCAATTCACTCTCAAACGAAGATGAATTAAGTATGAGACAGCACGAAGCAATTGCATTCGTTTCGGCTTTCCGTAAAAGAATTGTTTAGAGAACAATGCGTTCATCTCATGTCATATTTTTTGTTTCCAGTCCTACTCATTTCTCCTTCTTCTTCTCCAGACTTATTTCAACTTTATTATCATTGCTTACTTCCAAATTCATCCCCATTGTCCTCATCGCGTCTTTTGAAACTTTTGACTAACTGCTCACCAGCAATTCTATTATATATTCTAAGGACTATTATCGCACACACACACACACATACTCCCGTAACTTACATACTTATTACACAGTTTTTTATTGGCCTTCACAAAAGCACAATCTGCTGTATATTCTCTCATCTCAACTCTTAGCCAAATAAAAGTCACCACGAAACAAACAAATAACCCTTTACGTACTCTCGGTCTATTGGTTTTGCGTGTGAAATGGAAAGTGCAACTTATACGTATCTCCGAAGACGTGACGGAGGTTTATTTTGCGGTCATAATCGTGTGGACTGTGTCGATATATATGACGCTGTTGATTGCCTTACATATTCCTCTCTGCCAAATCTTCGTTTCAGCATCTCTCTCTCTTCCTTTAATCATCTCACACACACTTTCCATTTCCTGTTCATATATCTTTCCATTAATTATCAGTCTCTCTATTTGATTTCATCCCAATAATCCAAAATTACGACTTTTTTGGAATTTTATTTCCCCTCTCAACTTTAAATATTGGAAATACTTCATAAAAATTGGCCTTGAGTGCATTTCTCCCCTCTCTTTCCTTGTCTTTCCTGTGTGTGTCTAATTTCCATCCACTTATGCATCCTCTCGTACAAATTCTCTGTGTGTGCATTTGTGCAACTGACGATCTCTGTTGAATTACTGAATTGTACGTATAGAAAGGGAGAGAAGATGAGTTCCTTCTTCTGGAGAGTCTCTTTTCAATGTCATGATCTCCACTCATCTCCTATTTACTCACACACACTCAAAGACCAGTTGTACAATAAGTCTCTCCAGCAGCAGGAAAAGGAATTGCTGACTTGTAAAATATATTCCCTATCCAGTTCCACCCACACAAACACACAAAAAGCCCCCCTCTCCTCATTTACCTCCCCTCCTTTCATTCTGTATCTCTTGTACAATGATATTTACTTTTCGAATTCTCCTCTGAAATATACATTCACTTTCTCATATGAAATCTAATATGAAGGCCACACCACATCAAGTCTTGCACAACTTGCCCTGAATTGTTTAAACAAACCTCAGTGCAGAACTTCATTTCTAAAATGAGTTTTTAGCCGTCCTTTAGAATCTTTTAATGCCCACACGACCATATTTTAGTTATAGTAATATCGAATAAATTTTGACGCTTAAAACTTATTTCTTTCGTGAATTGCTCAACTCATCTCCTCAATCATGAACGAGAAGACACAAGTGGGTCTCTCGTCTTGAGTAATGAGATTAACCTCCTCCCACACACGCTAAAGTATTTATTAAAATTTACTCCTATCTAAATTTCTCAAAGTCATCTCTCTCGCTAGAACTAGAACTTCACCATAACTTGTAAAACCTCAGTTGCAAATTACCATTAGCCTAATAACAACAATAAAGTAGGCAAAAGCATATTTTAATTTGCTTTTTAACTTAACCTTTTTTAGATCTTATAACTCTTTACGTACACTGTCACACACACTAAAAACATGTTCATAAAGATAAACGACTCATGAATGAAATGAAGAGTGACTCTGTAAATATAATATTATGGATTCACTCTCACTCATGTACGTGTACGGAGATGGAGCGTGAAAAGTAGACTAATGTTTTGAGACATAAGGAAACTGTACAAACTAACCAAACAACAAACAATTGTTTGTATTATTATTATTACATGCGGTTGACCGTAGTTGGTCAGTGTGCATAAAGTTTTAAATCTATTAAATCAAATATGCGTCTTTCGAAGAATTCACAATGTTTCCTTGTTTGTTACAGGACACGGAGAAAGTGCATCACGAGAGATGACGACAAAAACAACTTCGCCACCACCACCTCCGGTGGAGGGGGATGGGGTGGACCCTGCAGGGACCACTACAGACATAGACTTACCTTCCTATATTGATCGAGTGGTGATGGAAATCGTAGAAACGGAACGTGTCTATGTGAATGATCTCCGTCAAATTATTCAAGTAAGTGTAATAATAAAAATACTCATAAAAGACACTTCCATATATATTCCTACATAATTCATTTATGCACTCCACACACACACACACACATTGTCATTCACACCTCCAATCTTTTATTTAGTCACACAAGAGAGGAAAAAGAAAAGGTGTGGGCGAGAGTTGTTTCCAGACTAAACAAACTTTAAGCTGGAATAATAAAACCTGACTCGGTGCATAAACTTCGTGTGAAGTGCATTTACTTTTATGAACTCCGTTTTCTTATGCACTATTACTTTTGTTATTATATTTCCATGCAGTTAAATTATTCATTTATGAATATTCAATGGAGGTTTTCGTACATAGAAAATATTCTTTCTCACCCGTTCTTTAATCTAACTTGACAATATATTGAACTATTTGACTTCTCAGCCTTTAACGGAACACAAGAAATCTCCACGAACATACAAATCTAATGATCGTTCAATTAATCAATTACATTTTTATCTATCTAATATATATCAGGCATGCATATAGGTTGTATAATTAAAGACTAGTCAATAAGTCCTTGTCCAATGTCCGTGCATTGGTAGGGGGTCTTTATATAATCAAATTGACCTGCAATTGACAGTCAATCGCAGCAGTGTTACATAGGAAGCTGACCTTACTTATTATGATTGAATAAACGTAAGGCTCTGCTGTTATGCATTCACTGTATGTTTCCTCTATCATGTCCTTCCTTTGTATTAATACTAATAGGAATTAGTGTTATTGATTTTATTTCAACTGTGTAATTGGTTGTCACGCGTGTGACTAATACAACCTGACCATAAAGACTCATTCGACCCTGTGATGCACCTGAGGGAGTGTCATTTTTAGTTCCTTCCTTAACTTTTAGGACACAAGTACTTAATCATATAAAGATACATATTATTAAGCACATGACTCAAGTATTGTTCTGTGTATTAGAGAGTGTGAGAAATCGCGCATAGTGTAGAGAGAGAGGGTCAAGATCGTCTCTCATTCTTATTCTTCTTCGTATACTTAACCCACTCCACTTTACTCATCAATATATAAATTAAGTATAAAGCCAAATACGTACACAAGAGTAATAATATTTCATATTTTACTACCGATATTGTCAACTCACAACTATACATGTGTAAACATACACACACACACACACACACGTGTGTACTTGCAACATTTGTAATAATGATCTTCACACGAAGAACAAATGCAAACACTCCCCATTTGTGTATTATTTTGCACACACAATCCAATTCCCTATTCAGTATTCGCTATCTCCTGTCATTAGAAATATAATAAACGAGTAAAAAATCTCGAAAAAGAAGCACACACACCGATACGCTTCGTAAATCAAAGTATGTATTTAATTTCCATCCTTGTATGGAGACCATTTCCAATGTAGATTGAATACATAGAAAGTAAGGAATTTATACAAAGACAAGATGGTCACTTTGTGCGTTCAACTTTCCTCCTCATATTTCTCATCATCATCCTTTTGTTTTCCCATTCCGTATGTCGTTCCTGTGTTTGTTCTTCTTAAGCAAACACAGCAGATGAGTTTCTTTTCAGGCCATCTCAAACACAGAACACGGATCTCCTGCAAAACCAAATGACTCGTTCCATGCAAATATACACATTGTAGAATTATAGTTTTTCAGAGATGGAACAACTCTGAGCGCGTATGGTGTGTCGTATTAAATTTCATAAGAATTCCTTAATTGGACGAAGGCTAGCTAAGAAGATATTGTGTGAGTAATGTGAGATGAAGTTGTTCTATATGAATATACATATACAAAGTTAGATAAGCCTTAGAAGGAGTCATCATATGCATGAAATACAGTTGAATCCAGCTGGAGAGGAAATATTGAAAGAAAGGGCCACACGGAACTCCTCACTGGTTGTATTCTTCTTATAACTATTAAGTATATTATTCCTTGAAGGAGAAGGACTCGTGTGAGCATGACACACACGGGTCACTTAAGAATTCCACTTAACTCAGCATGAGCCCTTTTTCCTAATGCGCCTTTTCCCTCACCATATAACCTGTGCTTGTATTTCTCTGTGCTAATCCGTTAATTTAATCCCCTCATTTGCTTCAATCAACGTCAGTCACCCTTCAAGTCTTTTTTCCTCCACTTAATAATTACTTCGCAGGATTCCTTAAAGAACAACCTGCACGTAACAAACTAGTATTTAGAACTATTTAGTACAAAATGCCATTGCACACCACCACATGCTGGGAAAAGTCCCCAGAGTCCTTCCTGTAAAAACTAAAGAGCACACACACACACACACACACACGGACATCTTCTCCTAAAAGGCTTTCTTTAATCTCAAACCTGCAACTGCCAAAGATTAATAAATGTGATGAGAGTTCATGAAGCAAAAAGACTCGTTGTCACATACAAACGAAATCTCATCATTTCTTCTTCGTCTGGAGATTCTTACCTGAGATATGAACTTACAAGTCAAGGCCACATTTATATTTCCAAAAGACAGATGACAACAAGAGAGTGAATCTCTGTCGGCCGACGACAATCTTACAAGCTATATAATAACGCGACATATATATCCAACCCGGCCTTCTCTGTCCTTATGAACGAACGAGTGAGTCTCAGATAAGAACATCATCTCTCTCCTCCGAGAGAATCTTCGCCTTCGTCTTCAGAAGAAGATCCGCTTAAGAAGTCGTTAAGACACAAAAACTGTCACCACAATCATAACCAGCATAGACTTTCTTAATGCATCACTAACCTTTATTATATGGGACACATGTACATTCATCCAACTAATGAGAACAATACACATGAATGAGTCATAAACTCACTTTCAATTTCACACCAAGCCAATATCCAACAATGATACAATATGCAATAGGCGTCATACAGATTAAAGATCCATTAATTAATCAGGCCACACTCTCTATGTAATCCTTATTGATCTCTATAATTAAATCCATTAGAGTTACACATTCGATTCCACTGAAAGTGTAAGTGTAATTAAGTAGTAAAGTGATTATTACGACGACGACGACGACTACGAGGCTCCTTCCATTTTAGGAATGAAATATCCTTATTGGATTTCGGCTTAAGTCATTTATACATATGACCAAAGAGTACAAATGGAAAAAGGAAGTGATTTATGACACAGGGACCCTTAAAATGTAATCTGATAAAGGCAGGTCATGACGATATGTCGTGTGTCTGGGAGTCTCTCCAAAACTTTTAAACTTTTATAAACTTCCTCCTGCTGTGTCCCCAAATTTAACTCTCTCTCTCTTTAAGTTTAAGTCGCGTCTTCAATTTTATTTATACACAAAAGACAAGCACACAAGCAAACGCAATCCCAATCTTCCTCCTATTGTTGTCTACTCAAATTTCCTCTTATCAAATCAATCATTCTGTATATACACTCAATATCTAAAACACATGAATTATTCATTTGAACACACACACACACGAAATTTGCAAATATATATCCTCGCATATTAATTTCCTTTATGAAGATTATGATTAACTGGCTCTTCATCGCCCATTCACGTATGTGTATTCAAATTCATTTGCTCACCGACACGCAATAAAAAGCCAGACAACATTTAATCAAAGAGTAAGTCAATCAATGTAAATAGACAAACAGTATAAACAATTAATAATAATAATAATAATATGCAGTTTGGTGCAACTTCCATCTTCATGACTCTCGCTCGTCTGATGACGACAATACATTATTGCATGGTGATCAGCGGCCTTTCATGATTTTTTTGCTCTCATTGCATAATAATCGCTTCTTGAAATAAAAAACCTTTTACGTGTTTGCATTTTTGCATAAGATCAGTAATGTAGAGATTCTGCGTGTACTTCCACAGTTCAATGAGATTTCATGTACCTTAGGTCATTTAAATATGATTTAAAACTTGAAAAAGCGTCTCTCTCTCTCAACCACACTGAAAAGAAATCCTTGTCTCGGTTATGTATTTGTTATTCTTGCGGTTGTTGTTTCATGCTGGGAAGTGTCACAATAAAAGTACATACGAATATATATATAAGACATAAGTAGAGGTCAAGAGATATCCATTCCATTGTTTGCTTAATACCATTTATACTCACACACGTAAGAAGAAAGATCATTAGAAATCTGAATACACAAACAAATCACGAAGATAGGAAGTAAAAGTTAATATACGTGCGCGTTAAAAGTTAAAACTGAAAGTCCACCCAGTGACATTATCTCTTAAATTAAGAACTGTCGACCTTTTGACATTTCAAAATTTTAAATCTCAGATTACAAAAGGAAACTTCTTTTTTTCCTTCCCCTAAACACATTTGCTTAGCATATGCTGATGAATCTCACCCAGAGACAGTAAATATAAATCGCTTCTTCTTTAACTTCAAACTTAACCCTAAAACTAATTCATAAAGTTTGTAAGTCGGAAACCCGTCACCATTATATTGTTCTCGTGCAGAGAATAAGGGTTGAAAAGTATCATATTTACATCGACCACATGGATAATACTTGTAACTTCCTTCCTTCCATCCGATTTAAATCCCCTTTGCATCTCATCCTTCCTGTTTCGTATATCCCAGGACACTCACAAATAATCTCAACCCTCCATAAAGCTCACAGACTCACAATCAAATGATACAAACCCCATCCAATCTCTCTCTCTCATGCAATTTAAGTGAGACAATGAACTCGCGATCTATCTATCTCTCTCTCCAGCCGCTTTAAAGAAGATGATTTACACTGACACTTGAATTAGTATTACACAACAAGCCACTCTCAACTTGCGGTTCGGTTTATTCTTCCGACTTCCTCATCATCAGGGACCCGGTGCATGCAATATATCTCATTTCATTATTAATTTCGTTACTACTATAAGACTAATTATGACCACACTATGCACAACAACAAACCACACAACAACAATGGGAATGCTAATGAATCCGATTTGAGCAAACGGTAAATGTTTTATTATTCTTTCTTTTTACTCCATAGGGCTACTTGGATCACTGGAGACTTCTAGAGAACAATGACCAAGGACAAGTTGACTTATCCAGTGTTCTCCAGTTGTTTTCGAATATAGAAGACATAGCAAAGTTCAATGGAGCTTTTCTCAGTCAACTAGAAGAAGCTGGAGGGAACGCAGTGGGTGTGGCTAGAGCTTTTGTAGCTTCCAAAGAAGGATTTTCCATTTACGCTCAATACTGTACACATTACCCCAGGTAATAATGTTAATTAACTCAGAATTAATTTAAATATCACATTCATACAAAATTCCATTTTCTATTTCCCATCAAGAATTTCTTTCCCACGATACGAGTTTTATTTCGCTTTTAACACAAAACAAATTAATTTTTAGACTCCCCACTCACTCCAGAAGAAATCATTTACCTTCACTTCGCTTTACAATGTGAAGTACAAGGAAGGTGTGCAAAAATAAAATTAGCAAAAATGTTCCCCTTTCCTCTTCTTCTTTAAAAGAACATGAAATGGCCTCAAGCAGAGCATATAGGATTCATTTATATGACTTTGCACTTTTCTTTCTTATGCATCTCTTCTTCTTTGCAAACTCAAATCACAAGAGAAGTAGCACTGACCGAAGATGCTTTTTATTATTGCATCTCTCAACCTTCAAACGAAATGCGAAATGAGTTCTCCTATTGCAAAAAAATACAATAAAAGCCCTCTTAACAATACGCTGAACAATTGCATACACACACTATAGGCTCTCTCATCTCTTCACAGAGAGTACAATGTGCGAATTCTGTCTTCCGTTTTCTTCGCGTCCATCATTCTTCTTTACTATTCGCGTCTACTTAAAACGGAAGGAATAAATGAACTCACGCTTTTATACTTAACGGCAAATAATACAAAACAGTTTGGGATGTTTATTAACAAATGAATAAATTTTAAATGTACAGGACAATGAGTCTCCTCACGGAAATGATGAGTGTTGAGCCAACAGCAAAAGCTTTCCGGGAGAGACAAGCTGCCTTAGGCCACGCGTTACCTTTGGGTTCCTTCTTGCTAAAGCCAGTTCAAAGGGTGCTTAAGTATCACTTACTACTCCACAATATTGTCAATGCTTGGGAAGGACCTGACGAAGACCGAGCGAGTATTGAAGCCGCTCTTGATGCTATGACGGGACTTGCTACAGAAATTAATGAAATGAAACGGAAACACGAAGAAGCTGTGAGAGTTCAGGAAGTTGCTTCACTTCTCTATGGCTGGGATGGACCTGACCTTACGACCTACGGGGCTTTAATTGCTGAAGGGACTTTTAGAGCCGCTGGAGCCCGTGCTTTGAGGCATGTCTTTCTTTTTGAAAGGTTGCTGCTCGTCACAAAGCGAAGGGAAGAAGGTGCTTTGGTGTATAAGGCGCATATTCTCGTAAGTCTCCCGGATATTCATTTTTCAAGTTCTTTGCTTGTAATTAATTTATTGAGATTGATTAATGGAGATAATTAATTTATTCCTTTTCTCCAGTGTGGAAACCTCATGCTCATTGAAAGCGTTCCAGGAGACCCTTGTGCCTTCCACGTTCTCCCTTTTGACTCCCCACGATCCCAAACAACTCTAATTGCTCGTTGTGAAGATGTAAAAAGGGAATGGGGACGCCTCCTGAAACGAGTTATACTGGAGAACTACCCTTCAGTCATTCCATCTCATGCAGCCCAGCTTTTAATGTCTCTTGGTCAGAATGACCATCACAATAATTCCTCGTCAGTAAATTCATTTTCTCCAGGAGGATCTTCAGCCTTTTCTAAAGCTGCACGACGACAACATTCAGCTCCAGAGTACCTTGAACGACGTAAAGGAAGTTTATCTACAACTACATCATCAGCCCAAGATTCGGATAGGAGGAAATCTGAGAATAAAAACAGTCTCAAAGCTCGGCTAAGAAAAGCCCGGAAATCTTCCGAAGGAATGCAGCAAAGACATAGAAAGACTTCTGTGAATAATAATTCTCCAGAAGTTTCTTCAAAAGCTCCACCAACAACTTCCAGCACTCCAGAAACTCCAAATCGCCTAAATATTTCTGACCGGGGTGGTGGAGGAATCGACCGTAAACTAAGCAGCGCTTCATGTCCCCCAACCGTTCTTCCACGACAATCTTCTCTCGTAAAGAAACTCGCAGGATGGCGACGGAAATCCGAACCTGGAGGAATGTACCCGAATGGAAATAATAATAACAAACTTGGAGAATCTCCAGAGATAATTATAAATCATGATCATTTACAAGAAGCCTCTTCAATATCTTCAATGTCTTCCTCTTCAGTTCCAGAAGACCCCACAACTGACCACGAAGTAACTTCATCTTCAGGATCTGTCTTTGAAGAACAATCTACCATTCCATGTTCCCAGTTCCATGAAGAACGACGTGAATCAATTGAGGAAATTGTCGGCCAGTTAGTCATGCAAAAAAGGGAATTCCAACGGATTCTTTCCAAACAAAGACTCGCCCATTTACGACGGGCCATTCAAATTCAACGTCGTCAAGTCCGCCCCGAAGAAGAAGAGGAGGAAGAAGACACAGACGAAGAGGAAGATATTCTTCCTCAGTCTTCAAATAATAAAGTTCCTGGAACAGGGAACAACATTGTTATTCCTCCTTCTGACTCATCAGAGACTTCTTCAACTCAAGTCCAACGAACAGTTTCCGATCCAGGAGCAGCCAATGTTGTAAAAACCAAAGTCATTTCATCCAGAATTACTCGTGGAGAAGGTTGTGGAGTCATTGGAGTGCGACATACTCATTCATTCAATTGTCCAGCTGCTCCAGTTAAGAGTAACAATAGTGAAACATCATCTCATTCAGCATCTGCTTTAGTTCATGGAGACTCTGGAGTCTTTACGACTTCTTCTTCGTCTTCATCTTCTGAAGCATCTCTGCTACCAACTCTTCCAGCAGTTTGGGTTCGAACTCAACGCCCGCATTTCCCTGAACCTTCTCCAGCTTCATCAAAGAGTGGATCACTTCCACGGTCATTCCAAATGGGACAACAGCAACAGCTTTCTGAATCTCCTGAGAACTTAATGAGACCACGTCCAATTACAATTGCTTCTGATATGAAACCTGGAGAAGAAGATGGGAACTTTGAAGAAGATCATCATCATAATGTTCATCTTCATCCTTCGCATAGAATTTACAGGCCGACTTCCAGAGATTTATTTACTTCTCCAGCTTTTCTCCAGCCACAAAACACGCCTTCAATTAAAAGCCTTTTGCATTCCGTAACTGCGAGACTTAAGAAGAATCGGCACAAGAAGGTAACGATATTACTAACTAATCAAATCTTTATAAGTCAATAATAAGCGTCTCTTAATCAACCAATCCTAATCTGGCTTATATTTCTAGATGAGACAATTCCACGGATCTTCCGAAGCTCTGGACACAACTGCCGAATCATCTTTACTGTCTCTTTCAACCCTGAACACACCACCTCCTCCTGCTTTAGGAGACGCCTCTCGAATTGTCGGTGCAAGACTTGCCGCTCAGTCTAATGGCGACTTGAGAATTCCTTCTTCAAACAACGGTCGACCTCAAAGTGTCTTATCTGTTGCTTCATCCACCGCAACAACTTCTTCTAGTAGAGATGAAGACAAAATGAGTTCTTCTGGTCTAGGAGAAAGCCTTTCTGGAAGTTCCAGCCACTTGGAAAGCACTTCTGCTTCTTCTTCCGGAGCTTCTGGAGAAAATCACCATCACCAGCTTTACTTAAGATCACGTCGAAATAATCCAGACGCGTCTTCCAGGAGACTCCGAAGAGATTTATACTTTTCTTACATCGACGGGGAAACTCGAGACAGGTTTTTAAATATATAGTTCTCCTTACACTAATGGTAATTTTTTATTACTTTAGGAAATCAATTAACATTCCATTTTTTGTGTGGAAACTTCCAGAGACTCTGACTCTGACGCCTCAGGTGACTCCTTCTACGAGCGTTCGTTCGAAGCTATCGAGTCACTTCTTCTGGAAACAACATCTTCTTGTTCTCCAGGAGATCGCTATCTCCCTCCGGATTCAGCAATCTACTCAGCAACTGAGGAATCAGCAGACGAAGAATCTTCCTCGACTTCTTCTCACAACCATCATCATCATCACCACAACAATTCATCCCCCTCTGACCACAGTAGCACCCACTTATCCTCCTCCTCAGCTTCCTGCTCAGCTTCTTCTTCGACAAGAAACTCTTTCTTATTCTCTGGAAACCACCAAATCTCATCTGGAGTTTCCTCATCCATCTCTGCTTTAGCTGCCCGTCTCTCCAACACACATCTCAGGTCACCTCAATCATCATCTTCACCACTCTCCAGCAACAGCAATAGACGTTCCTCTCGACTCATTCGAAGTCAAGGAATTCTAGAAAAACTTAAAGTTCTGGAAGAACATGCTCTCCGGGAAGAACTGAACAACTGTCCCAATTCATCTTCTTCAATGTCCAGTAACAATAAGCCACTCTTTGAAGGAATCAAATCCATTGGTGAACGAAGACGGGAACTGGAGCTGTGGAAAGAAGGTCGACACAACAAAACTTCCCGAACTGAAGAAGAATATGAAACAAGTTCCCAACACTCAACTTCAACAATTAACACTGTTATTGAATTATCTCCAACTTCCAGGAGAGCTTCTTGTTCCGCATCGTCTTGTTCTGGAGGATCTGGGTCACCACAAGAACGACCTTCGTCTCCAGATTCATCTTCAACTAATACTATTACACCAAATAATAGTAAACCTCCTGGAGGATGGGTTAAACTGATTGTAGGAAAAATCCAATCTGCTTCTTCTTTTGAAGAGCAATCATCCTCAACGTCATCGCCATCGTCAACTTCGTCTCCAGTTGTTGAATAATTCAAAAATTAAATTGCGATTCACCATCACCACCACCACTACCACCATATAGACGGGTGTGCCTTTTTTGTATTTTTTGCCAAAAACTATTTTTACACGTACCTAGTCAATTTCCCTCTGCTTACAACAATATATTACATCACTTATAAATTTATAAGCAATTAATGTATACTTAATTAGGTATCGTTTAATCATCAACTCTATAATATCGTGTGTGTGTGTATTTGTGCAATCGTGCGTATATGAATTTTAAACTGATTTTAAAGATTTACTCCACGTAGAATTCCATTTATAAATAAAATGTATACTTTTTATTATCATGCGAAATGTTGGAAATAAAAGCGATTAAAAATTAAATTCTCAAAAAAGTATTATATTCGATTCAAATGAGAGCATAATGTAAAATTACACGATCAATTATCCTCTGGGGGATCGACACTAAACAGGAACACGTGTAGTCTCCCATGCACTTGAAGAAAGTCGCCTTAGTTGAATGTCTGAATAAAAACAAATTCGTGTTCCAAATCGAACTGTGATATCCACAAGGACGAAGTGATCTCACTTTCCTCTTGTAATACTTTGCATTCCAATTCAATTTCAGCTTATGTTTTAACTCGATCAGGAACTTTTCTGAACCATCGTGTACTTGGACAACTGCTGGTACAATTATTCCACAGAGGATAGGAATAAAAAGAGCTAAAAAGGGAAAGATAGAATACAAACTATACAAGGGAATAGAGAGGAGAGCTATTTTTCTTAGTCTAATTGTAACAAAAACTGCGTCTACCTCGGCACAAATCGCAATAAGTAATAAGGCAGATGCGATAAGGCCTCCGAATTCCACGTCTGTCTTTTTTATGAACAAATACAACTCTTGGTACATTTTTAGTAGCTGAGGTGTTCGTTTTTGACGGGAATTACGGGACAGAATTAAAATGTATTTTACTAAACGAGTCAGTTGGAATGTGAACGAGCAGACAATCACACAAAATACTCTCATGATACTTGCAAACGCTAGCCATAGTAAAAATGATCTACAGATGCTGAATGCATTAAAGAAATCTATGAAATCAGAATTTGCAGAATTAAGACTGCTACTAGTAGTATTGCTATTGAATTTACAGTCGTGTCCAGTTAGTTTACAATAGATTTCCAGGAGCAATTGCCAAGCTAAATAAACTGGATCTAGATTTAAGTAAACTACAAATGGAGCTGCGAATGGTAGGAAGGAACTTAAGATAACAAATGTATTGAGGAATTCATCGATGATTTTGTTCGAGTCGTCTTGAGATATTTTAGAAATCTGTTCTTGTTGCCCTTCGAACTCTGAAAATCAATTAGTACATCATTATATAACTACGTGCTAAAATTTTAAGTGCTAATATTCCGTATTAAGCTCTTTACTCTCTAATTACCCCGAATTAATTCTTCTTGCGTTCCCCACACACAATTTAGCATATTACAAGCTGTTTTCTGTGTTAAAACTAGAACGAAGGTACTGTACGAGTTGAGAATTCCTCCAACAACGTGGATAATTATGAATCCAATATTTAGAAATGACACTGACGGACTTGGATAAACAATCTGGCGAATCAAAAGTACACAAGGTGTGAAAGCAGAAATTACAAATGTAAAAAGTTGGCCAATTGCAAATGCTACGTATGAAGTTGAATAATGAATTCTCTTTGGATTTGATTTGTATTTTGAGACAAACGGGTTAAAAAATTGCTGACTTTTTACATCCCACTCAACTGGATATTTCCATAAAACTCGAGTGAATAGGAAATTTATTGTGTTTAGATTTTTTGTGGTTTGTGGAGTGACAGAAGACATTGCACAGGATTATGTTAGCTTTGGAGAAAGTACAATTCAAAATATTTTGAAGAAGTAGATCCGAACTGGAACAAAATTAAACGCCCAAGCCCAATAAAAGTCATACGCCAAAGGCATTTCGAAATTAAGCTTTTTACACACAAAAACCGACCTAATGTTTCCCTACAACCTAGAGTACTTATTACCTATTTATCATAATATTAGTTTTGCTAATCACATTATGAAAAGACATTTCAAAAGGACAAAAGCATATTGGTTGCAAAAGCGAACACAGTTTCCCAAATGACAATAACTGTACTCTGTCTCACAAAGTAAAAGCAACCGATTTCCACACGAATTGTTTTACAAGAACGAAGGAATTTCGCAACATTTGGGTTCTTATAAAACCTCCATGAGTCCAGTGTGGCTTTGGAGAACTCGTGTGTTCTTCCCAAACTTTGGAACATGAAGCTGAGGTACCACAAAGCGAAAAATGACGTGACTCCCATGATAACCGACCGAAATCCTGTCAGTTTTATTGCACCATAGGTTCCTAATATGGCTGAACCCATAACTGCAAACTTATGACTGGGAAAAGCCAACTCTTGGTAGCAAATATTGAGCAAGTTCTGCAGAACTTGAAGTTTTCTGTAACTTGATAATAATTTGTTTAGCAATAAGCGACGACCAAAACTATCTTCACGTTTTATATTCCGTTTATTCTGAGCACTAAAAAACAAAGAACTTTATGACAGTAAGCCAATCAATATTTCTAAAAATATTCAAAAATATCTTGTTCTTACTTTAATTCCGACAGAATTCCCACAATGACATAAATGAATCCAGTTACATTGAAACAATTAAAGAACACAAGTGACCAGCAGATCATCCACATCCAGAATTGGAATAGAATTGCAATATTTGATGCTGCAAAAGAACTCGATATCCATTCCAATGAAGTAATGAAATATAATCGCTTTGGATCTACTAAAATTATTATCGTATTCTGAACCAAAATCATAAAACCTAATAAAAACTCGACTAGAATTATATTTTCACATCCGTTTTTGATGACAAATGGTTTATTTTTCTGCGATGAACCTGTAAAAGCAAGATAAATGAGAATATTTAGAATGATTGATTGTAAAGTGAATGGAATATAATTAAACAGCTTACGTAGTTTACTGTAATCGTTGAAAAAAGCCAGATACCTATTCATAAAATTAGGAATTTCATTCCAGGCTTTGAAATAAAAGTTAACTTGGAGAAGAAAAGGCATCACATAGCAAACAAAATTGTACAAGAGGTTGACAATAACTTCTGTGCGAATATTTCTGTGGGTTTTTGAATTGAAAGACCAAATGAGGGAAAAAACTCTTGAAGCAAGAAATAACACATACGAACATAAAACGCCGAAATTAAACCAGATCATTACCGAACTCACTCGATTTTTCGTAATGAGAAATATAATTCTTCTATTAGGAAGTATTTTATTTTGTAACGGAGCCACTCCTAAAACTTTCATTAGTTTGGTTGTAAAGCATATCCAATTGAATGTTCGTTGAGACAACATTTTAACGAGGCAACTTGGAGCCTTGAAAGTGATCTATGCTCTGCTTCTAAAACTGATTTTTCGGTAACATTTTGTAAGTAATGGAATGAGAGATATTGATCTCAAATCCAACGACATATGGACAATCTTGTAATCTAGAATCTACGCTATAATTAGAATCAATGGAGAGACATACGAAATATGCAATTTATTAAAACTCGTACAATCCCTAATTACAAAAGTAATTTCGACTCAAGGACAGATTAGAACTGAGATGGTCAGATGGTCAAGTATTATATGAGCATGGCTACATATGGCTGTGGAACGTCAGTTTACAAACTATGTTCCACTAATTGTACACATTGTTAAGAAAATTAGTTGTGAGGCTCTTTGACATTTGTATTCAAGTAGTACTTCATGCGTAATTGAATAGCAGGTGCATTGTCATTATTTCTTAGGTATCGCTTAAAGTCAAATTGATTTGAAATCTAACCATACTCTGTATTTTGTTTCATAAGACTATCTTAATCAGATCTAGTGAAGTTCATTTATTTATTTTGGGGCATCTTGAGAACCTAAAAGTGCTAGACAATAATTATCCAATGTCGATGAATGTCATCAAAGATAACAGAATCAATACATACAACTCTTATGTGTATATTTAGTTAGCAATCCTTTTGGCTATTAATAACACTAATAGGTTTCTTATTGAAATGCAGCTCGGCAATCTTACGGTCAATTTTGTCTTCCACATCTTGAGGCAAATCTTTTATCAAACGAGACTTTATCAAGATTGGAAACTCAACTGCAGAGGTGATGATGACTCCAACGAAGTACGAATGATTGTCAGTTAGCACAATGGGCATTTTGGTTCCTGAAATAACACAACCAATTGAGATTCGGTCACAGTTTATATTAATCAGATTTTTGCTTACCCCCAAATCTATCAGCATAGTAAGTTCCATTAGACTGGTCGAAAGACTGAGTGGAATTAGCTTTCATTGCTGGTTTCGGCTGACTATTTATCCGCTTGTAAATAGGACACAGCACAGATTTGTGGATATTCCTGGTGTACTCGACAACATCTTGGTTACCAAAGACCTCTTCTGAAAATGGTGATGGGTAGTAAAATGACACGTCATAAGGAACTACTTGATCGATTTCTGCCAGCTGTATTAAGTTGAAATTAGATTTTAAAAATATCTCTCTCTATCTCTCTGATATCACACTTTATTATTATAGTACAGACTTATTACCCATGTCATGTTCACATTCTCAGCAGGAGTGAACTTTGCATGATTCAAATTATCCTGAGGAGAATCTACTACTGGACTTGAAAAAGTTCCTGATACAAGGAATATGAGCCAAAGATTATGAACGCAAAGCATTATGTGGGGTTTATTTAAACTTTTATTTCAACTAAGATTTAATAGCTGAGATTACTAACTTTCATAGGCGACTGGTTTCGAAAGACTGCGCTGACCACATGCAACCAAATTAAGAGGATAACTTTAGGAAAGAAACATAAAGGCTAATGCATAATTAATTATATCTTAATATGATGTGCGAGTTTCAACTCAAATTCTTAGAATATTCCTTACACTTGTTTGGATGCACAACAAGTATTACGAAATACCACAAAACTAAATACAGAAACACGGGATAGATAAATACACTATGAGATCTTACATCACATGTATGAAATTTGAAGGGTATATGTAAAGTAATTCAAAAATTTTAGAACTAAGCATGCAAGAATGTGCACTTTTGTTCATTTGTTAAAAATAAACAAAATCATACTCATCAACGAGATAGCAGACTGATGGAGCTGTGTCTGATATCCTTATCAAAAGCTTGTTTACTAGATTAGAACAAAACTGTTATCATTTATGCAGCACTTTTCTCCGCGTATGAGTCTCATGATTAGCAAAAGTAAAAAACTGTTATATCATCCACCTTCACCCACTAGCCATTAGCCAACACAAACACGCTTTACAACATTACCAATTACCATCATGAGCAAACAATTAAAAGTTAACTTTTTGGGTTGACTGCAATACATATTGCTTAAAATATATCGTTGGCTCCTTTGATCCGTAGTTTAAATCCTATTTCAGTTATTTTTAGCATGAAACCTAAAGTTACCTACATTGTTAGTTACCGTCCGCTGACGACATGAGACAACTCAGAAAAATGCGTTTAAAGGTAACGTACAGTAAATGTATGACAGGTTTAGTATTTGTTTCTTTAATAACATTATATTTCACCAGAAGACAAATAATCAGAATACCTGTAATAGAGACGTTTGAGCAATTTCCATCAATTGAGATTGAGGAAAGTAGTGTCACAGTTTTGTTCTGGACAAACTATCACGAATCTGATCCGTTCACGCTATTCGATAAAGTATCAACCTCGAATGATAATGATGAGGAGGACCCATCGTACAAAACTCTCCAATGTCCAACAGTTCAAAAGTGCAAATTCATAAAGAACAAATCTCTCATAGATGTTTCGGATGGAGTGATCTTTCATGGGAGAGATTTGCACTTCATATCACAAAGGTACTAAAACTACAAAACTGCTAAACTGATTCTTACAAAATCAGATCAGTATTAATTGTTAAAAATCTTTGAAACTATTACATGCTAGACACAATTGTACAGATGAGCTTCCAGCAGTCCACAGAAATACTCAACCTTGGATCTTGCTCCACCGGGAGGCACCAACTTATACGAGACTAGATTGGAATCTATTTCCCAACATTTTCAACTGGACGATGAGTTACAGGACAGACTCGGACATTTACTTTCCTTATGGAAAAGTCGTTCCAGTAGATAACAAATATAAACATTCGGATTCATATTCATCAAGATACAATCACAATGCCAGTGCAAGCTTCACTGGGAAAGCTGCGTGGACAGTTTCCCATTGTGGAGCTCACAGCAAACGCGATAAATTAGTGGACAATTTATCAAAATACATTGAGATTCACGTTTATGGAAAATGTGGAAATCATACTTGCAGCTTTCCAAATAAAGACGACGGTTGTTTTCAGCAACTAGAGCAGACGTACAAGTTCTATCTGTCTTTTGAGAACTCCCTGTGTCATGAATATGTCACTGAAAAGTTTTTCAATGCACTCAATCGGTCGCTTATCCCTGTGGTTTACGGATACGGGCCGTATGAAAAAATTGCCCCTGCAGGATCATACATTAATGCTAGGTCGTTTCATAGCATTCAGCATCTTGGAGAATACCTCAACTACCTCGATCAAAATTCTAATGAGTATGAGAAATACTTCGAGTGGAAAAAACAATTCCAAGTAAAGCCAGAGACTGACAAAGATGCGTGGTGTGATTTGTGTCAAAAGTTACACAAGAACAGAGTTGATAAGACCAGAAGTTACCAGTGGTACTCTGATCTTCATCTTTGGTTTAATTCAAGAGTAACAAATTCTAAAAACCGTCCCTATCTTAAAAATTTAAGAAACGAATTAAGTGACAGAGATCAGATTGAGACTGGAAATACATTTAATTCGATAAATTCAGAAGTTTGCATTCCTCCTCTTCCTGAGTTATTGAGTTAATTTAGGCTTGTACATTAAACTACTCCTTTTGGGAGCTTTATGCTGATTTGTGAATTTAGCTCATTACTACTGATGATACTCAAAGCAATTAAAAAATGTAATTTAAGGAATGATTTGGATGCGTAGAAAAGCTATAACACAATAAATACTAAATTATGATATAAAAAAAACTGCTCGTGGTTCGCTTGAGTGGGATAAAAATATTTATTTCCTAATTACCTAGCAGAGATTTACATTAGAAACCGTCTTAATTTCGGAGTCACCGAGATTCTATTCTAAACTTGTGACGTGACTGACTAAAGACTTTGTAATATTGTGTAAAAGTAGGTATACATACATGATTTTGCATTATAATAATTGCCACGAAGAATACAAGATTAAGCTCTAGTTAAATTAGAAAAGTCTCTATTGATCCAAACTGTCTCTAGTTGTTCTTGTTCCAGTCCATGAAGAATAATTAACTCATCCACCCTCTCAGGCGATATGTATCTACCATCTGAATTAACATCGGGGCAGTCTAAAATAAGCATTTTCAGTTTGGCAGCAATGATCCCCAAGAAAACATCGTCCATCCTCAAACGCTTGACAAAAAGTGACCCAAAGTAAATATCTTTCACAGCTCTCCTGTCGAATATAATTCCAGCGCCTGGATGATACGGAGGGTAAATCTTGTAAGGATAGTCTTCATAGGAAACAGACCACTTTCTCTCTCCTGGGAAAGATAAAACAAATAATACCACATTCAAAACGTTTTCTCAAAAGTCTCAATTATCACCTGTAGAGTCTCTAACGACAGGGTCACTCCATTTTGCATGGCCTATCATAACTCCCTGGTCAAGAGTAGAGATTCGTCGAGAGTTTCCATCTCGTTGGTGAGTTAGTTTTAGAAATGGATATCCAGTTTTTGGATTTCCCATCACGGAAACTCTTTCGTAAACCAAATTTCTGAGATATTTACAAAGGTTAACAACATTGAAATGAATGTCATCGTCTACTAAAGCCAGATATTGAAAGTCTTGGCCATAAACCAGACTCCATTTTAGAGCAAGGATTGATTTAAATGTATTGTTGTAATATGTGTCTACAAAATCTCCAATAATTATGTCTTCGTGTTCATTCATTTCTTCAGTAAGTGAGGTTTCAGTTATTTCTGATTCTGAGGAGTTTTTAGTTCCACAAATAAATACGAGTTTTGTTGAAAGATCTTTGGCCAGTATTGCTTCTTCCTTTAAGTAGTCTTTGTCTCCCCAAGTTGTCCTTACGAGATTTCGCTTGGCTGAGTTCTCCCGTGCCGACTTAACAATTACCAACAATCCTATCGAATGGATGGGTAGATTGTCCACAGTTATTGGAGGGCGATGGAGGAACTCCGTTTGCTTGAAGACGGAATTCAGGGGCTGAATTGGAGAGCCTTCGATGCCTTTACTTCTGATAACATATAATCAGTTGCTGGTTAGACTAATCTGTGCAAATTTCATGACTTATATCGTTATATCATGAATTATACTTACTTAACAATTTCAATTAATCTGGGAAAGTCTTCTTCATACACAGGATATAAGAATGGCTGTGCATAGTCAAGTTCTAATCCGTAGGAATTGTATGTGCTTTCTGTTTGAATGTAATAGAACAAAGAGATAACGAGAGTGCATCCTATGAATAAGAGAATATTGATTGTTTTCAAACTTCGGATCCTTAAAGTGGCTGATGCTAACATGATATTATCCAATTATATTTGCACTTTTTCGAGCACTGGAATACCCCCTTAATCATTAAAGTGCTCCCTTAGCACTCATTTATAGCGTGCGTACTTATTGTAAATGGTAGTAATGACACGGTGTGATTCAGTAGAAACCATTTTGCTGCTTAAGCTTTGACTAAATTTTAGAAGTAAAAACAGTAGTCAGAAAAGATGAAGTGGCAAATAAGGGTTGATAACTTGCTAATGGTCGTAGTTCGTTTTTGAGATTATCGAATAACTACGAGTATTATATTAGTTAAGCAAACTGTCTAAAAAGTACACATGAATGACGGTCAAAATAGTTCTCGTCACCTCATGAATACAAATGTGTGAATTATGAATATAAATTAACACTCATAAACTACCTGGCTAATTACATCGAGCGAACGAGGCACAAGAAATAAAACCAATTTTAATGGTTAGACAAGGCAGAACTGCATGGGCAAGTTACCGTGAGCTTTATGGTTTATTTTCGGGATAAGATCACTTACTCGTAACAATAACAAAATTATACATACAAAGAATGAATACTGCATTCACAACAATAACGATGACTTTCGAACTTACGGTAAAACAATTAAACAATGACTTAGATCGCGATATAGGATCTTACATAATTTTACAAACTCTCTCACAGCCATACAGCATTTAACGTTTATATATATTTATATTACAAGGAATGATTTACTTCAGTTTACAATCTGTAAAGACAAGCTGCGGTAGTAATAACTCTTTTATATGGAATATTCATGAACAAATACAAACAAATATTACCTTACAGTGATGACTATATGGTACAAGGCAAGAGAACTAAGTTCAGTGGAGTGTTAATTTCAATATTTTTAACTATTTTAAAATCTCACTATACTGTATAATTAACTCCTCCGTAAAATACTGGCTGAGTCACAACATACCTCTCAAAAAATGACTAAAATTCAATAAAACTCATTCACAACTCATTTATACTAAAACGCACCGATTAACCTGCATGGATAAATTATTCTACTATACTAAATGACACTTTATATTTACCCTTGAAGATTACAAAACAATAAATGAGCACAAATTGTTCACCGTCTTTGATCGATGGCACTATTATAACTTAACTAAACTATGTCATACCGGCCATAACTGTTTTTATAAATCTAAGCCTTAATTAGACAAAGGAACTTTAGCAATGATTCAAAACAAGTTATTTAAATTAAGTATCTCTCACTTTTAATTTTTTATTATATTAACTATTCAATTTTGGTGGCCACCATATTCGTTCAGGAAAATTGACACGACTGTAGTCGTTACGAGCCTTATAAGACGGATACAATCCCAGCTGTGAAAACATAAAGAATACAGTGAGTCTATCGCAATATTTTTTAAGTAATCTAAAAAACTAGAGTAAACATAAATAATTACGAACCTTGCCAGATCTTCGGTTCGTTCCTTTGGAAAGACCATTCCAATGGTTACCAGCTATTCCAATTACATCTCCTACTTCCAGAGCTAGCTCATTTTGAGCTCTGGGCTTATGAGCAGCAATCTGCAGAATTTAAATCATTTACTTATCTTTTTACTGCAGTCAACTTCTACTCTTTTTTTCTAATTTCTTAGTCTTACCACTTTCTGATCCAACCCAACGCCCCCGCCATAATAATAAATATCATCAAGGGACACAAATCTATTTGAAGCATCGACATGTTTCGCTTGCATCAGTTCGTACGCTAGTCTGCATACCTAAAATTGATAATCGTTTTAAACTTTTAGACAACACAAAAAATCATTATAATTGTTGCAATGAAAATCCGGTTTGCCATACCTGCGAGGAAAATGTACACACTAAATAGTCACACTCGGCTAAAAGGAACACGTCTCTAATTATTCCATTCAATCCGTTGTATCTTTGACTCAAAGCTGCGCTTTCTGCTACCCTTCTGTCTCCAAGAACTTCCCATTCGTTTCCGTACCTGCGACACAATTGGTTGATCTTTCAAAAACGTGCACTTATGATTGTATAGGCTGAAGGCCCCATCAATAAAGACTATACAACTACTTCATAAACTGACACTGGCAAATGCTGAATTTATAACTACTATATTTTCTTACGTCCTCTCTGCCTCGGCAATCACTCCAGGGTCGTCTGAAGCAATAAAGACTTTCCGCTTGCCAGTCTTGGAAACTCCATCAGCCTTTTCCATAATGTCAAAATATTCTTGGGCATGCGACATATATTCCGCCAAAGCGTGATAAGATGCTTCAGTTCCAATTTTATCAGTTCTACGGACGTGCAGTCTGGAAAAGTAATTATTAATTAGAGACTACATTTGAGACACTGAAGGACAACGAGCAACAAAAAATTGAAATATTACCCAACGGTTGCGGAACTAATCTTTGCAGAAGCCTTAGCTTCATTTAACATTGTTTGAGTAGCTGGTTGTGGTCTCAGAATATATTTCATGAATTGTCCAACCCACCATACATGTGGTTCCCCATGAACCTATTTCAACAGACACATAAACTTTAACTGTGGAAGAGAAACAAGACATTAAATAGTTACAACTACCAATACCTTTTCCAGTCTAGGGGCAAGTTCTGCAGGAATAGCAACCGGAAGAAAGGCCGGTCTTGGTTTAAGAAAATCCACAATAGGCAATTGAATAACTTGTACGTCCGAATGGATTCCACTCCATTCGCCTCTGGATTCACCCGCAGCACTAGTACAAGTCTCACTCACAGGAAGGAAAACTTTATCCCACCCAGCTCTGTTGTATCTCCAACCTTTGCTCTCCAAAATTAAAGTTCTTCCAGTTGCATAAGCAGTCACTAGACAATAAGCTGCATGATGAACTTGACACCCAAATCCACATCCTTTGTTAAGGACACACACTAATTTTCTCGCTTTTGAGCAGTCTTCTGGGTTTTGAAGGAACTTCAGTCGGCCTTGAACAATTTCAGAGAGCTTAGCCGTTTCTAGAGCTCGCCAGCTTTCATACCCGTCAGATTTTCTAAGACTTTCAAGCTTAAATCTCAGATCTCTGAATAACAATAAAAATTAAAAGTTAAAACTTTCCTTGTGCAGAATATGTTAATTGAATCCGGAAGCTTTTTCTTTCCTTACTTGTAAATATCTGCTAAAGTAGCGAAATCAAGTTGCTCAGGAGCATTCGCTTTACTTCTAATATTGTACCAGAACTCTCTAAGTTCCAATTCTAAGTCTCGTCTTGTCTTTTCATGAAGACCAGAAGGGGCATCCCCTTTAGTAAATGTAGCAGAGGAAATAGGACCAGGTAGATCAGCTTTTCCTCCAGAAGTATCTACAAGACTTCCCACAGATCCTTGCAAAAGCTTCTTCATCGCGTCATTGTTCGCTTTGAGCTGTTGAATATCTTGTAAGGCATTATCTATTCTTCGTAAAACCGACCCCATCACGGGATCTCCACCTGCGTCTGAAGATGGGTGACCACCCGTCCCAAAACTATCTCGAGAGGACGATGGAAAAACTGCCATAAGGCCAACAAGTACAAGCCATCCGCATAAAAAACACGCTCCCCCTCGTATAACTTTCTCCCAAATTCCAGTGCTCTTCATCTACAAAACAAAACAAATCCTTTACATTTCCTCTCATAAAAAAAACCTTCCACCTTCGAATTAAACTTTGATACCTTGCGAGTCTTTTTATGTTCCGACCAGCTAAGCTGTGCACCACTTGATTTTCAAGTATCAAAACTCGGGAGAAAAACCTGGACGGAAGGTCTACCTCAGCTCCTCAACAATCTCATATTTCAGCCATATGTATACGTACACAACAGTGAGCTATGAAAAAGCCAAATGACACAAATTTCAGTTTAAGCTAGACTCCCAAATCCTTTTTTAAAATACCTTACCAGCTTGTGCAGCCCCAACTCTCCCCTGGAATGTCAATATTTACCACGAAACTAAAAGCACGAGCCAATGCTTACACAGCTCAGGAGGAGGAATGACTGGAATTTAATAATGGAAAGACACACATGAAAATATGAAGCAAGAACTGTTAATAGCTAATCTGAAAGTGTATTTTTAGTAATTTTTACTTGTCAACTCCACGAGGACGACGCCTGACGACAAGACTACAAGAACTACAACAATGGACAAGACAAACAAATCCGAGAAAGTAGGTCAGCGGCTGGTGAACATGCTTCACCATTCCTGACACAAATGAGCAATTATAGTTTAAGTATTAACTGCGGTCACAGCAGTTAAATTGCTCGGAGCAGCTGCATCACACACACGACACAAGAGTGCAAGACAAGACACCTCAGTTTATTGACAAGATTCAAATTCCCCGCCCTCTTGAGGTGACTTGGCAGTCCAGCCGCCAAATTCAAATCATTTCAGTTTCCTTTAAGTCAAGTAAACAAAAATTACTAGTAGTTAAATTAAGAACTTCTATTATTACACAGCAGGTTTAGTAGGAACGGAACAACACGCCCTTTATAGTACTCGGCTTTTGAGGAATTTATGAAGAATTCATATTCGAATTTCAATTTTTATCAAACTCTGCTCTAGTTGGCTGTGAGGGCTGTCTTTTTAAGTATTCCGGATTCCAAGGTGATTTGCAGAGGCTGACTTTTCGAGAAGAAGAAAGAAACGAGCAACAGGCAAAAGGTAAATTGTTTACAGGTACTGACTTTTGTAGTAGTACTGATACTGACAGCAGAGCGCTGTGACAGGAGACTGTCTTATTGATACTGTTTTGAAATCTGCTAATCTAAAACTGCTCTAATGATCTTAGAATTTATTGTACTTGTCATTTCAGCCTTATGGCGTCACCACAAAAAGCGAAAGGAGAGGAAGTGAGCGATTCGCCCTTCCTGAACGAGTGGGGGTTTACACTGAAAGATTTGTATAATTTAGCATTCGTATTTTACAAAGGTGAGAAAGCTAGTGAGAAAGAGTTTATTTGTTTACTCAATTGTTACAGGATTCAGAATATGTTTGTTAAAAGGAAATTCTATTTTTTCTTCCAGAACAACAAGGAAAAGCCCTACAAATCTCTTATGAATCTCGGATTCGTCTCTCTGCTTTGTCTTGCCAAATAAAGGACGGGAAGTTTGATTCAACATCAGCTCCTCCTTTAGGCCTACTTGACGTAATTGGGAAAGATCGTAGGATGGTTTGGCAGTCTTTAGGGGAAAAGTCTCGGCCTGATTGTATGTTCGAATTCGTCTCTTTGGTTGACAAAACATGCCCACTATTCAGACCTTTTGTGGAGGCACATAAGGAAGCGCAGAAGAAGAATGTTCAAGAAACAGAAACACAGGGTAATGGTGTCATGTCGGAAGAAGAAGTACAAGCTGCAGCGTTAGCAGCCCAAGCTGAAGCAAATCGACTGCAGCTTGAGGAACAAAAGAGACGAATTCAAGATGCTTTAAATGCACAAACATTCGAACAGTTCCGAATTTATGCAGAACAACAATTTCCATCTAATCCAGAACAAGTACTTTTTAATACATTTTTTTTCTATAATAATTTCTAAAATAATTCATGGCACAATTTAATATTTAAACTCTTATATTTGTCCCTCAGCAAGGCGTATTAATAAGACAGCTTCAGGAACAACATTATGAACAGTATATGCGACAGCTCGTGGCTTTTCCACCTGCAGCCCAGCAGCAGTCTCAACAACCTACGAATAATGCAACCAATCCATCTTCAACAGGCGTATCATCATCTCCTCCAGATCTAAGTTCTTTGTCTCTCAACAACAATTCTGCTCACGGGGAGCAGGAAGCTGATCAAGATGCATTCTCGGGATCTTCAGATGAACACGAAGAAGACGAAAACAATACACAAATCACAGATGCTTCTTCTAAGTCTAGTAGCAAATTTCCCCCAATTGCTGCAGCGTCGATGTGGACAAGGAAGGATGTTGCAGACTTCCGTGCAGCAGTTCGTGCTGAAGGAGGCGAGTCTGTGTTACGCATCGGACAAGGAGAAAGTGTCACCGTTCGTGTACCCACACATCCCGACGGTGCCTGTCTTTTTTGGGAGTTCTCTACAGATGCACATGACATCGGATTCGGGCTTTTCTTTGAGTGGACTCCTCCTGGTGCAGAAGTAAGAGATATTTATCGGTTATAATTCATTTACTGTGTTTCCCTATTATTTTATTTATTTTTTCATAATTTTCTTATTCTTTTCAGGAAGAGGAACAAGTAAGCGTTCATGTGACAGAAGATTCAGACGATGAAGATGAAGATGAAGAAGAAGTTGACGAGGATGACGAGGCGTTTGCACAGCTTAGGAAAGACCTTAAAGGTTTGTATCACACTTCATGGCATTCAAATTTAGCAAGGATAGATTACGACTAACTATTTAATACATGCTAATATCAGGAGATGTGGAAAGAGGAGCATTAGATAAGAAGCCCCTGAACACTTCATGCTTACCTCGAGGATCAAAACCAAACACCGAAGTCGTAATTCCAGTCTACAGACGTGACGCTCAGGCAGAAGTTTACGTTGGCTCGCATTTATTCCCTGGAAAAGGAGTTTATCTTCTCCGTTTTGACAATTCTTACTCATTTTGGCGTTCCAAAACTCTCTACTATCGAGTTTACTATACAAAGTAAGATTATATCCTCCTTTCCCCTATTTTAGTACCAGGTGCTTCTATCCATAATGTTAAACCCCTGCAGTTTTATCCCATCCCCGTACTTTCCCTATGTGTCTGAGATTGTAGCGTCAAATAAGTCAAACGTGATTGAGTGTGTTTAGTAAAGGAAGGACAAATGCCAGTGGAGAGGTTTGTGTACTTCATACTAGAATATCCCTGCTACCGGTAACTTAACTAAAAATATACTACTGCTGTTACATTAAGTACAAGTACCCGTGTATTTGAAACATTAGACGAAAATAAATGGACCAATTGACAATTGAACGTACATAAAACTCCAGCGCTAACAAAAGATTGTTTCTTGACGCGTATTTATTTTCATATCATGGCATACTGAACTATTTCGAAATTCGATGGCTTGCTCCCCCTATGCCTTTCCCTATCATCCTTCCCTCCTATGTGGGGCCCTATCCTCCGAGAAACGAGAACATTTGCGTACACTTCTTTCAAAACTCTATAGTATAAATGATCTAGTAGATTATTGATATTGATTAGCAATAGTACCAGAAACTGCCTAAATATAAATCAAAGTTTATTGACACATTTGCTTCTTCAGTAAACACTAGGCATTTCATTTTGCAGGAGCTCCAAATCTAGCCTCCTTTATTATTGTAAATTTATGTACAGACTTGCTAATAAAACATTGAAGAGTATGACTTAAACAGGAACAACGAAGTGAATTAATTACGACTTTTTGTCTGACTCTGGAGGAGGAGGTGCGTCCAAAAGAGCAGATTTGATTCCAGCCTTATCCAATTCTTTAACGAGGTCTCCATTCTGGTGCATTTGAATTAGAATGTCGCAGCCACCGACAAATTCTCCAGCGATGAAGACTTGAGGGATTGTAGGCCAATTTGTAAATTCTTTTATTCCTGAAAAACATTTAACATGCAACCAATTTTGATACAATTGTTCCAAAGATATTATATTGCGTCATAATTTCTTCATACCTTGTCTAATGTCTTCATCCTTGAGAACATCGTGTGAATCATAATTGGAGACCCCATGCATCCTCAGAATCTGGACGACAGCGTTACTAAATCCACACCGAGGTTCCTCCGGCACTCCCTTCATAAAAACCACGACTTTGTTCTTCTTCACGAGCCCTTCGAAATCCACTTTCTTCCCTGCAACTTCTGATGAAAATTGATGACCACTGAAGGCAAATAAGGAACGAGTCCTTCCACTCAGTAGCGTGGCAGTGCGCACTGCCCCTCGCACAATTGCTGTCATCTCTCACACACTAAATGACTTCACTAAATCCAATAT
>Ga0194135_10000159_pt1 | contig 39249 bp, 59 predicted proteins | sample LitLau_LLRF_2013_FD_134024 | JGI IMG/M metagenome (GOLD analysis project Ga0194135, IMG submission 134024) | Freshwater sediment microbial communities in response to fracking from North America - Little Laurel Run_MetaG_LLRF_2013 (version 2) | ecosystem: Environmental > Aquatic > Freshwater >... | reverse complement strand
TTCAATAGTTTTTTCAAGGTCTTCTGTTACTTTGTCAACGTTTACCCGCAGACCTTCGTTTTCCTTGGCAAGCGCTTCGTTTGCTGCTTTGTCATACAGCTTTGACGTTCCCAAAGTTCTGGCTTTTTCAGCAGAAGTAAACGCTCCGTCTACTGAGTTTCTAAGCGTTGTTCCTTGAACATGCAGATCAGGACGCCCGCCTTGTTGTGCGGCTGCATCAAGTTCTTTTTGCGCCCTTGCACGTACATTTTCCAACTCATGCGCCATGCCTTGTTCAGAAGCGGCTTTGGCTTCGTACTTGGCGGAAGTTTCCTCTAATGCTTTTTTAATTGTGGATGATGCTTCTGCTTCAGTAGCTTTTACGTCAATACCAAGAACTTTTTTTGCAAAGCTCATCCCTTTTGGGACAAGCGACTTAACAGCCATAGCGCCACCAGCAACCAAAGGAGCAACTTCTCCTGCTGTTTGGTATCCTTTGTATCCCTTTTCAGGCTCCCCCCATCCAATCTTAGAGTACCCTTGACGGATTTCTTGCGGGGTTGGAAAGATGGTTTCGTGACCTTTTAGCGGGCCTTCCACTTCAGGAGTAATCATAGACTCCATTGAACCCGGAAGCCCTAGAACTTCAGAACTAAGGCCGCGAGCAAAAGCAGCAGTGCCCTTGCCAATTTTTTCCAAAGTGGAATCTTGTTTTTGTTGTTCTGGCGCTGCTCCAGCACGACCGCCATCCAAAGACTTTACCTTTTTCCCGGAAAAATCCTTGGATGCCCTCTGCTCAATCATATCAGGCGTAACATCATCCGGCGCGTTCTGGTAAACGTGCTGGCTACCATCGTCAAAGTTTACGGTTACATTGCGTGGCATATTTTGTTACCAGTTGCTTACAGATGCGCCAGAAGATGTTTTTGAAGGTGTATTCTCGCCTTCTAAGTCTTTATGGAAAAATGGATACTTTGACTTTGGAACATTTTTCTTGGTCAATGAATCATCAGCGCCTTGAATTGTTCTAAACGCTTCTTCTTGACGTTTATAGATAACTCGCTCAAGAGTTCCTTCTGATAGGCTTTGGTCATACAAACTCACCATAGTCTTTTCAAGGAACTGATTCATGCGGCCACCAGCGGTAGCCTGAACGTCAGCCAATGATTGAGTGATAAGCATTTTATTCAAGACTGCAACGTCGCCAGTGATGTTGTTCTCTCTATTGAACTTATCTGCTGCTTCTTCGGGTGATACGCTCTGATTGTTATTAAACAAATTGTATGAAAGACTATTCGCTTTTTTGATAACAGCAGCCAAGGTTCCAACAGCATCTTGGTGAGTACTCATAAAATTGCCAATATCTTCAATGTTCTTCATAGACTTGGCAGCGGCAGTAAAGCTATGCTTTTCTAAAGCATCCATACCAACTAATTTATGTTGGTCCATGTTAAATTCGTTGGCTACCGACCTTACGTAAGGGCCAAGTTTTTCCTCTTGCGGAGTTTCAACTTTCATCCCGTTTTCTTTCAATCGGGAAACCATAGACTCCAGAGCAATTGCATTAGGAGAACCCTTGGCATAAGGATTTGGCTGACCGGCCATAAATTCTTTTGCTTGTTGCAGCAAGGGAACTCCGCCAAGGCTGGATTTTTTATCTTTTGATCTAGCCATTGCAGCGAATTTATCGGCTTCGTTCTGGAGTTGTGAGTCAGAATACTTCTGTCCTTCGCCTGGAGGCAGGTTGGCATCCTGAGCTCCTTTGATGGTAGCCATCTGTTGCTGGAACTCACGCTTCACAATAGCAGTTGCCACGGCATCAATGTTGCGTGGCGTAGATGCTGCGTTAGACCCTGCACGGATCTTGGCCGCTGTTTTTTGAATCAAACCAGTCTGAATAACCTTTTGGTCGTCGCTTAGTTGGTCCCAACCTTCACCCCAATTTTTGGAGTAGTTGGATGCTGGTTTTTCAATTGCTCCGCCTTCAGAACGTCGAGCCGCCTCTACCGCTGCTTGTGCGCGTTGCTCTGCCTTGGTAGCAGTTGCCTGAGAAGCCTCACGCTTTTGATTGAAGTCGTCAAAGGATGCATTCTTAGCCGTTCCAATAGCCGACTCGTTGTGCTTGAGTTGGTCTTTAATCGTCGCACCGTGCATCTGGATATAGCGCAGGTTTTCCGGTGTTGGAGGCATACTCAACAATTGCTCCAACTCAGCATCCATAGGGACGCCCGCATCCTGCATTTCTTTCTTGACGGACTGCATTTCTTTGACGTAGTTAGCCACGCCATTTTTAGTGGTCAATGCAGCGCCAGCAGCCTGCTCTACACGCTTCACCTGAGAAGACAAGAAAGCGTTTTGCTTCTCAAGACGCTCCATCGGCATGTTTTGCAGCTTGAGTGCTTGTTCTTCGTTCTTTAAGGCGCGCTCTTGGTACTTGCGCCCTTCATCGACCAAACCTGCTTTAATGAAAGCATTAGCCAAGGCTCGATCTTCTTCTACGCTTTGTTGGATATCAGCAACAATTCCAGGTGCACGGGCAGGGGCTTCTGCTTGTGCTTTCCTTCCAGCAGCCATCTGAGCAAGTATTTGAGGTACTTGCTTTTGCATTTGCATGCGGGATTGATCCGCCTGAATACGCATCTGCTGCTCTTGAGCCTGACCTTGGACAAGAGCCAATTCAGCCAAACCACGCTGACGTGCCATCTGACCTTCAGGACTGGCTTTCAGGTTGTTTTGTGCAGTCTGCTGGTCTATCCCGGCAGTCCAATCAAATAGTTCGGCCATGAGTATTCCTTATTGGGCAAACAGGCTTGCGATGTTCAATCCAGCAGATACGTCTGCCTTGTTGGCAAGAGATTGTGCTCCGAGAACACTTGCTCCGGCTTGTCCTCCAGCAGAGCCTAGTGTAGCCAATCCAGCCAAAGAATTGACCTGATTCTGATAGAAGTTCTGACCGTAACCTGCCAATTGAGCAAGTCCTGCGCCTGAAGTGGTTTGTCCGGTAGCAGCCAAAGAACGCTGAGTAGCCTCAAGTCCTGCTTGGTATCCGGGCAAAGAAGTCAGCTTGGAAGGGTCTGCGTTCAGAGCAGCCAACTGTTGGGCATACTGAGCGCGATACGGAGCCATCGGGTCTTGGGCAGAGGCATACTTTTGCGCGGCAGCATTCAACTGTTGCCCTTGATACACGGAGTAAAGGTCAGTGCCAAGAGACAATGCCCCTTTCGGGGTCTGAGCCATGCTCAACAACTTAGCGCCCAATCCCGGAGCTTGAGCAGCAGCGGCTTGCGGAAGCCCTCCAGAAAGGTCAGGAGGACCATTAACATACAAAGGACTAGCAGGTGCTACCGGAGCAGCAGAACTAGCGCCATACCCTGCTGTTCCTGCGGAAGAATCAGCCAACACGGAATTTGTAGCGCTCGATATAGGAGCATTTGCTGCCAATGATTGGCTTGCCGCAGCGTTAGAAGCGGCATTGCTGTCAGCAGCCATCAAGCCATTGGTGCTTTGAAGGGTTGAATCTGTGGGTGCGCTAGAGAATAGGCTAGAAAATGTGCTGCCACTGCCATCTCCCCAAAAGCCCAACGCATCACCGCCGTAATATATGGCGGCTGCTTCTTCTGCGGTTTGGACCAAAGGATTGGACTGAAGGCTCTTTATTCCACCAAGCAAACCACCACCGGAACCATCAGTACCAAGTGCAGAGGAAATGCTATCCGTGATCTGGCTTATTGCGCCCATGATTTTCTCCGATAAAAATTGTCAGTTCATACTTCATGTCTGGGCCGTGATTGATTTCCTCTACTTTTGCGCGGAAATCTGAATACTTGACAAACTCCGATATACGGGGATTGTCGAAGTACGTCACAGCCCTTTCGTATCTGTCTGACAACTTGTTACAGAGCAAGTTGACTGCTTGTGTAAGGTCGCGCCCATCGCCGCCATTCATGCAATGGAACTCTACGGTGTCGTGACCTACATATTTTAGCAGGGTAAGCACTTTATCGGTAGTGAAATATGCCTTTCCTTCTTGACAATATTTTTGGAATCCTTCCAACAATTCTTCTACCGGTATTCCTCTGTCGCTGTAATGCTTCTCCCAATCAGCACGAATGATGTCGGAAGCCTTCATCTTAGCCCACCAAAAGCCTGCGCGAAGTGCCGCCCGCATCCGTAATTGTGATATACCCCGTAGGAGCCAACACACTAGCGGTATAAGTGCCGAACTTCATCGCACCCGTTGCCGCAAAGTTGGTCACCGTTGCCGGTGCTGGAGTCGTAGCACCTATTGTCGTACCGTCAACCGTTCCACCAGTGATGGCAACAGCGGTGGACACTTGTCTTCCCATACTGTTAGCATTTGTAACATAGTTGAACGTCATGTTATCCAAGTGGTAGAACTGATTTGGAACACCGCCTTGCAGTCCAGCCAATTGATTGTGGTTAATCCCGCCTGATCCTGTTCCGGTCTGGTTCAACACATTTACCACAGACAAGAACCAAGACAGCCACACAGGGTTGAAAGCTCCAGACTTATCTACTACGGGTGCCCAAGTTGGCGGGGGCTGGATGTTTGCAGACATGGCTACAAAGTCCCAAGACGCAGTTGGAGGTCAACCGACGAAATTCTCATGGGCGTATTGGACAAATGCCGCAGGTGGAAAGCCCGAGAACGGAAAGTGCCGCAGTCCCAAAGAATGGGCCTATTCTCAAACAAGTTCACGCTCCTGAAGTTCGTCCACGACTTGTAATCGTCGTCAGAGAAACGTATATTCAAGATCGAACCCGATACAGTGTCGCCAATTACTTCCAAAGAAGTCAGCATCTTGCTGAATCGGGTTCCGCCATCGAACTTCGGTGTATAAAGATCAACGGGGAATAGTACACCCTGATCGGAGTAAGTCGTGGCGGAAGGGGTGAGCAGATTCCCGCTAGAAATGTGCTGCATGAGGTGACCCTGTGCGGAAGTAAACGTAGAGTCCACCACAGGGAAATAATTGCCGTTAGGGTCTGTCCACTGATACCAAACCCCAGAGGTCAGGTCATAGACAAACGTGTAGTTAGCCAACGGCAGCGTCAAGCCATAGAAGATATGCCCCATCTCCTTGTGGGACCATCCATAGGCTTGGGAGCAATTGGCTGTGTCCAACAACCTCTCGATAGGCTGCGTAGAGATCGCCTTGCATACCAAGTTTTCCATCAGGACGACTTGCTTGGCACCGGACTTGTTCGTCCCCAACCAAATAAGCCTGTCAGAAATGGAGACTATGGAGTCAGCGTTTACACATCCAAAGGGTTGCTTAGAATTTGAAACAGGAAGTAGAGGGCTACCAATAGAGTTAGCAGCATCATAGAAAACCTCCGTAGTCCATTGTTTCAGAGCAATGATGTTGGCCAATTGACGGGCAATAGCCACACCACCGTCCTGCTCTGATTGGGCGGTGATGTAATTCAGAGCCATCCAAGCTGTGGAGTCGTTCAGGTTGGAACCCCATATCTTGGCGGAAGTGTCGATAACGTAAGTCGTACCATCCAGCCACGCAACACCGTGACAGATAGGCGTGGTAGCAGAGCCGGGATAACCCGCTCCGGTGAAGTTCAGTTGTATGTTAGTCTGAGTCGCAGTCGCTGCAAAACTGATTACAAAGTGGGTAGCATCCGTAATACTCACCACATAGGTCGAGTTCGGTATCCCTGGACCCGTCACCGAATCCCCCACCGCGATAGATGAAGTCGATCCCGTAGTAGTAACCGTGGTAGATGCTGAAGTCGTCGAGCATGTTAGGCTTACAACTGTACTAACATTGTTAGTCACAGTCGATAGAGTTGTTCCATTCCATACGTAGGCATAAGCGCCATTATGCAGGAACAACTGCGGGATTACGTTCTGGTTGGAAGAAAAGCTATATTTGCCATGCGTACCGTCCACCGTCCCAATGCTTACGCCATTCTTGTACAAGGTAGTACCAAATACCGAATAGATATCATTGTTCCAGTTGTATACGCCCAAGCCCGTAGAAGCCCCTAGACTCTGATACACAGACAGTCCGGGGCGCTTGTAGATTTCGTATTCCTCGTCGCTTTTCTTCTCTACAAAAGCGTTAATGATCTTGGCGTCCTTTGCCGAAGTCTGGTCACGATTCTCAGGCTTGAGAACAAGCGGTAGTCGGTTGGTTTCTCCGGCCATAGTGCTTACCGGAAGTTGTTATAGCCGTAAGCTGAACGCTGATCCGGGGTGAACATCGTCGGGGCGTCTTCCACATCCCAGTTCTCCAGCATCATGCGGTACTCGTGCGCCTTGGACTCGCAGCGTTGGACGATGCTGTCAGGCTGACCCGTACAGATTTCAGCAGCCAGCCCCCATTGGAGGGCTATGAACCACTCTTGGGGGAAGTCGATGGTATCGAGCATTCCTGCTGCGGTAGTAATTTGCTGCTGAACGATCAAGTGCGCAATATATTGTGCAGCGGCAGTAGCATCCGGCGTCAGCCAAAAGGAAACATTCAACTGAGTCGGCTGCTTGTCCACGAAATACGAGTTCGGCGTACCTGCTGTCGTGGTGTTGGACAAACGGGTGTACTCGTCCCACGACAAGGTTTGCAAGGGTGTACGGTTGCCCGTAGAGTCCACCTGATAGGCTGATATCACCCGCAGGTTACGTGTAGTGCCCAACGCTACACCGCTGTAAGTCGCAACGTTAGCCTGAAAAGGAACGGGCAAGTCCAGAGTCTGCCACAGCTTTAGCCCCTGAGTCTGCCAAAGCGATATCATGTCCGACAAGCGGTTCATGTCCGTGGCAAGGGTTTCGGAACTAGGCTCTTGACCCTCCTGCAATTTTCCGGCGTTTTGCCGCGCCATAACAATGCAACGATAGGCCGAATTGAAGTTTGCAGGAGTAGTCATGGCAGTATTTTACTCTGATAGGGTCTAAACTGCCAGCATTTCGGGAGTGACGGTGTTACGCGCAACCTGCCCGTATTTGTCAGAATAGGTGATGGAAGTTACCTGACGCTCAGATATCCACCCGCCCCGTGCCGCATAAGCATCCCTAGCCGCCAAGGTTGGGTGTTGTTCCACCGTAACCCCTGCATGTTCTTGGATGTGCGTATGGTGCATGTGCCCGCAGTGGACGTAGCGCTTGACCGTATTCCCCCATACTTTAGGGAACTGTGCGGCAAAGATAAGCGGCAATTGATCTTTCTTGGACAAGTGACCGTGATGCCAAGCAAGCATAGTCTCGCCATGCTGATAGACGTAATACGGCAATTCACTGTCAATCACTTTGATACGGGGTTCGTTCTCGTAGAGAGTCTTGAACATCTCCCGCAGCCAAACAGAGGATGTCATGTCGTGGTTACCCTCGGCCAACAACAAGATGACGTTGTGATGCCGTTGCAACGCAGAGTTAATCACGGTACGCAAGATGCGGATAGCCACCTGAACCATCTTGGGCATACGTCCGTCAGCATCTACCACATGCCCGTGCAGCGGGGTAACCGGAGCGATGGACGAATCATAATGAAGGAAGTCGCCAAGCTGCGCGATAACGCACGTCTCAGCCATTGGAGAGGACTTCACCATGTGGTCAAAACAGCCTACAAGCGTTTTTTCCGCAATCCCTAAGTCCCAATCGCCTGACTGTGTTTCCTTGCCCCATGCCCGCATTCCTACGTGGCAGTCGGTCAACGTGTACACATTACAGAGATTTTTATACACGTCACCAAGGACTTGTACAGGTTCTGCCGGTTTTATATCTTCACAAAGCGTCAATGCCGCCTCGCGCATAATTTCCAACTGGTGTTCTTTATCGACAGAAGTCTTGACCCACTGTCCGGCAATCTTGCCCTCGGAATTGATGAACTGCGACACGCCACGGATTTTGTAGCCCTCGGGGACCGTCCGTGTGTAATCGTGTTCTTGTGGGGATTGTTTGGCAGCGCGTATTTTCAGACGGGTGATTGCTCTGTCTACCGTTCGGCGGTGAGTGCCTAAGGCTTTGGCTGCTTTGATTTGACTGCCATGCAAGCGGATTGCTTCAATGTAATCTAGCTCACGCTGAGTGGCAAACTGTATTAAGTGGTCGTACATGATAGTAATTTCTCCAAGACTACAACGATGGAATGTTCTGCCCCAGCCATCATCTTCTCATCACGAGAAGCGCAGGCATCGACCAAAGTTCTCAGAAACACATGAAGAACTTCGTGTAGGGCAGTCTCGTTCAGAGTCTTGTCATTTATCGGCATGGACCCCCAATCGCCTCCGATTGAAACCACAGCCAACTTATCTTCTGAACTTACCAAGACGTCAGCCATGTTCCCACGGGACGCGAATTTACCCGAATTTTCTATACGCCAATCTTGCAAATTAAGCCTTACCTGATGGTAAGAAACTTTATCGAAGAAATAGTCAATCTGCTCTTTGGTTGGCGTATTCTTCGATTTCTTTGTCATGTCATGTTCTTTGTGCAAATGTCACCAGGGATTGGCTCCAACTGGTAAATGCCTTTTTTGTTGGCCTTTACGAAGATGTTGAGCATACCATCTTTGCAGACGTATTTAACCTCAACTCCGGGCGTTTCAGCAGCTACTGCCGCAGTAGAAATAAACAGACCCAAAAGCAACGCTTTCATATGACCCCCTTAAAAAGTCAGAACATCAGGAAACCCCTTTAACCCTCTCAGCAACGTGCAATCCACCAAGACCTAGCATACCCATAGTAAGAGTCGCCAACGGTCCTATATCGAGTTGTGGCAGCGTTATCGGATGACCGAACAGAATGGCAAACGCCACAATCAGAGGCTGACCAACAAAGTTCCAGAAGTAAGCAAAGGCACACACCCAACCCAAGCCACCACGCCAATGTTGCAGCGGGTCAGTCGATTGGGCTTCCGCTTGGTCGATATTGGTCTGAGCGTTGAGCAGTGCGAGGGAAGCCGACAACTTGGCTTGGTCCTCGGCGGTCTTATCGGGGAAGAACATGCCTATGATGCTTTTGGCCGCTTCCGCAGCAGTCCCAATTCCTGTTAAGTCCATGACTGACTCCTAACCCCATAGGGTTTAACTTTGATAGAGATCCATCTCTGCTTTACGGCGGCGCTCAAGTCCTGCAACTTCAACACCGCCCGCTTTGTCCCACCGAAGAAACTGATCTGCCGCTGCGTCTGCGCTACCTGCATTGATCATCTTCAACAGTGTGGACGATGCCAGATTTCCCACGCCAAGGTTGTAAGCAAATGAAACAAGTGCGTCAAACTGATTCTGAGTCACGTCATAGTGAATCAATTTGCTCACTGCTTCTGCTTTGTCGTGGAGGTCAGACATGAGCATGATATCAGCCTCTTGTTGCGATATCGTGTCACCTTGATTCACGCCTTCGATGTGGCCGTAGCCGATAGTCCAGACACCCACCACGTCTTGGTAGGCGTCCAACTTGCAACCTTCAAACTCTTTAACGAGGTCAATACATGCCTGAGATGGTTCCATGATTACTTCCTAAAAGGATTACTTCCTAAAGTATTCAACTAAAAGTGTCATTGCTCCACCGGCAGCAGAGGCAATAGCCATGCCCATCCAAAAGCCGCCCTTGGACTTGTTTGCCAACTCTAACAGAGATTTGACATCATTGCTCAAAGCAGTGACTTGTTTGGAAAGGGCTTCTACTTCAGCTTCCAGCTTTCCGAAGTCGCGGGGGTCGATTGGGTCGGTCATGGTTCAGTCCTTACATTACGCGCCGTATACGAATCCAAGAATAATCCTGACCGCCGGGGTTGGTAGACCTTGCGGCAGAAGGATAAACTTGCAATTGAATTGTATTTGATGGGCCTAGTTTTTCACGGAAAGAACCGAACAAAGACGAAGTTGTAGTTGTCGTGTTTCTCTCCAGAATCCGGGAATATTCGTAAGCACCAGTAGTGTCATAAACACGCACGTCAAACGTATCTCCGGCTGTCATGGCAACAGCTACACCAAACGTAATTTCATACATGCCAAAGTCTTTTGGCGTGAAAGTGTTGGTGCTAGTGTTCCACTCTCCTTTGGGGTCCATCTGAATGGTTGGAAAAGCAAAGGCATTCCAAGCAGCAGCAGTAAATGTTTGGGTTGTCCCATCGTTAGCGGCAACGCCAATTTCATTGTCATCTTCAAACCATACACGGGAAGATGTGGATGCGTTAACAATCGGGTTGGTAGTAAGCGCTACCTTGGCACGGCAAAAGTTGCAGCCGGATTTGAAGTTCACAAATGTCGCATACTGAGGGGTAGCCCCATTGATAAACGACAAGTTATCCATCACAACACGACTATTGCCGGTTTCTACATCCAAGAAGGTTACCGGCAAGATAGCGGTAGCGTTGGACATATCAACAAAATTGCCGTCAATTTTTACAGTATCAGCAACGCTTGCATCGACTCGTATGCCGGAATAAGTCGTGCCATTTTGCAGGTATTCAAAATAGTTGTTCAAAATATTGATGCCGCGATTCGACCCGGTAATCAAATGGATTTGATGGTTATAGTTTGACTCAAAATCGCACTTGTCAATCGTGACGGTAAACGCAGCAGACACTTGGATGCCATCTGTACCATTTTGGAACAGCATGGTTTTTTCAACACGGCAGTTATTTGATGCACTGCCGACCTGCAAACCATATCCCGTGTTGTTTGCGAACCAGCAATCAGAAATAGACAAGTCCCAACAATTGACTAAGGTCACCCCGCCTGTGACGTGGGTGTCTATCATAACCCCGGTCAATGCGTCCAGATTCCCCCATCCATTGGCGTTAATGCCGCTTAGGGCAGAGCCGGTTGAGGTAATACGCATGTTGCGAATACGGCAGTTTCTGACATTTCCACCACTAATTGTGATGGAGTTGGTATTGCTTGTGTTCTTAAGTACGGTGCCTTTGTAGGAAGTAGAGTTGGGGGCGGTTCCTGCTCCAACACCTTCAATGGAAACCCCGTCAACCAAAGTAAATCCCGTGTGCAAATACACTCCGGCTGGGAAAAACACCACGCCGCCCGAAGTGGACAAAGCAGTAATGGCAGCAACAATGGCTGCGGTGCTACTAGCAACTCCGGTAGGGTCTGCACCAAAATCTAAGACGCTTACACTCTCTTGCAGTTTGGATTGCACAGTACGAGCAACAGAGCCTGTGCCCCCTTGGGTATAAGGGACAATAGACGAAGCGATCTGATTGATAGATGCTTCGCTAGTAACCCCCGATTGAACCACGGGGAAAATTTCAGTTCCAGTCAATGACGAAACTGCTGGCAACTGAGATATTTTAACGCCCATGATTTACTCCGTGAAAATTGGCAGTCCGGTTTCCGTAGCAATGGCGACCGAGAAAAAGTCAACGGGATAAGTGTCATCCCATGCTTCTATTGTAATTGGCTGAGACACGTCAACAAACTTATTTGACTCAGGCTGACTCCAAGGAACCGTCTGAACGTCCTGAACGCCACGTACAAAGTCTTGTGGCTGGCGAGGTTCCCAACAGTCCGTGCAGCGATACCAACCCGTCCAATGCTTCTTTAGCTCATTGGCTTTGTACTTAGACCCACAGAGGCTACACGTAGCGTTCCATGTTCCTAGTTCTAGGTAGTCTGCACGTCCCATTTATTTCACCATCGGGGGCGGGCGGTGAATGGTAGCGTTCTTCATGTTCTCCAAAATAGCCGTGGAAGCAGCGCTAATCTTAGCCTCCAACGACGATTTCTTGAACAGCAGGGCAGGGCTACCAATCTCACCCAACAGGGCTTTGATATAGTCCGTCAGTTCAATCTTGAGTTCAAGACCATCATGCTCCAACGTATAGTGGATTTGATGGTCGTTGAACTTCTTGCTGATTACAACCATGTAGTTAGACATAATTAGACCGGCACAGCTTCAAACAACAAACGTCCCGTCACAGACATGGTGGTCGTGGAGGTGGTGTTCAGCAAAGCCAAAACTCCGCCCGGAGGAACAATCAAAGATCCGTCAAAGTTCTGCACACCGCCAAACGAGGTAAGCGTGGTGCCGGTAGTCGGAGCCACGATAGTACCGTACGTCTGTCCAGTGGGGTTGGTAAAGTCTGCACCTTCAAAGATCACCAAGTTATTGGTCAAGCCGGTCAGTGCGGTAGCGCCTGCAAAGCCTTTGATTGGAAGAACGCTGGAAGCCAAGGTATTGCGCTGAATCGGTGCAACACCAGTGGAGACAACCGAGTTACCCGTAGACGATGCCCACACGAAAGAGCCTGCTCCAACCGGAGTGGTAAACGTATTGATAAACGCCTGCAACTGAGCCTGAAGCATCACAATGTTCACGCCCGAGCCATACGGGTTGTAAACACCCAAGATCGGGGTAGTGGTCGCTGTCAGGGTAATCGTGTTGGCAGACAAAGCCACCACGCCGAGAGTACCGACAGAGAGCAAGTTACCGCGATAGTTCTGCTCGTAGAACCGTCCATGCAGTTCAGAGACAACCGTGTCGCCCTGCTTACCGGAACGGGCCTGAATGATTACGCCATCAGGGTTGTTCTGTGCGCCTGTTTGAAGTTGATTAAGTGCCATTTTTCGGCCTCCTTTAGCCGTTAAGATTCAAGTAAATATCTTCGTCAATCCTGCGATTGTCTACGCTTTCGCTCAACTTTCCAGGCAAAAGACCGTCCATCAAAAGCGAGTTGGTAACGCGCATCTCGATCAAAATCGCTCTCAATACTTCAACTATTTGAGGGTTAGACTCTTGCGTCTGTACCCTGCCCATCATATCTGTCAGTATCGAGTGTACGTTAGCGTCCGTTCCCCTGCCAGCGATTACGTCTACTTGGGGGACGTTAAGCGTATTGTACGCAATACCATCTGCTGCGGCATATGTCGGGTCAACTTCTAGCGCATATCCTGTGGCTCCATTGGGACCAATTCCGGGGTAAGACTGCGAAGTAAGAGCATTACCACTTGCGTCATACAGACTTACCGCTTCATTACCAGAGTTATTGGACGGGGCAATCGTGCCGTAATATGTATTAATATTAAGCAGAGTTGTCGTGGCAGTACCCGTATTCGTAACCGACAGCTTCAAATAGTTGCCGTTCAGGATAAACGAGCGCAATACGCCTACACCCGCCGTAGCAGTGAAATTGATCGCGGGAAGCTGGTAAGTTCCTGCCGAATCAATCGCCTGCATGATACTGATCGAAACCGGCTGATCTGAGGTAATCAATAGGGAAAGAGCCTGCTGAGACAGCGTAGAGTCCCACACAGAGCCGGTAAAGTTACCACCTGCTGCCAACTGAGCAGTAGAACTATTTGCAGTGGATTGGAAGAAGTTGGTCGCAGAAGGAGCGATAGGCAGCGGGGCGGTCAAAGACGTGCCCGTCAAGGTGCCGCCGTTATTCCACCCTTGGTAGTCAGCAGAAGCGGGTACAGCAGCCCCTGTGGGACTTGCAGCCGCATTTCCTCCAGAGATTGATCCAGCCGCCAAATTGACGTTCAAGTTGCCTGATGCGTCCGTCTTGAGCGCATTGACCACGTTGGACGGATTCTGCCCCAACGCTACCGTGCCCGTAGGCGTAGCAACCGTGGTGCCTTGAGCGTATTGAGTTCCAGCACCACCACCCACAACCGTTACCGAGTCGGTTGCACTATTGAGCGTCCAGCCGCGAGTACCTACGTTTACCGTGCCAGCCACGGTTTGAGTAGCCGGGAAGTTCGATACACTCACCGACCCCGTAATAGACGGGAGGGTCGTGATTGAGCCGATATTCCACGTTCCAGACTGTACGGCAGCAACCGAATCCGTACCGCTTGCCAAGGTCCAACCACGGGTTCCTACGTTCACAGTACCGCTAACAGGCTGCGTGGCAGGGAAATTGCTTACCGCTACCGTTCCGCTGATTGGCTGAGTAGCAGGAAAATTGGATACCGAGACAGAGCCGGAGACAGAAACAGCGCTTTGGTTGCTTGCCAAAACAACCGGCAGACTGCCCGCCATCGTTGCTTGGCCCAAGCTAAAAGCAGTGCCGTTAATCTCATTGATGGAAGAAGGCTGATTTCCCAATGCCGTAGCAGAGGGGATAGTGCCATACGCCGTGCTGATGTTTAGCGTGGTTGTTGCCGCGCCACCAGTGTTTTGGAACGTCAGGTTGAAGTAATTTCCGTTGCCCGGACGGGACATGGAAAACGGTACTCCAGCCGAAATAGCGAACGTCCAAGCCGCTATTTTCCTAGTTCCAGCCAAGTCGATATACTGATTGAGAGTCAGCGTTCCGGGCTGATCGCTCGTCATGTCTATCGAAATAGACTGTTGGGCGTAAATAGTCTCAATAACGCCCGTAAACGTGGCTCCAGACCCTAGCTGAGTCGTGGTACTGTTGTTCGTGGATGCGACGAAGTTTGTAGCGTTAAGCGATACAGCAATGCCCAAAAGACCGCCGCCACCATCAGACAGAGAGCTAATCGCATTGCCTGCCCCGTCCTGCATCCGGGTTGCCCAAGCGCCCGATTGGGACGAAGGGAACACCGCCCCCGTTCCCGGCTGAACAGGCAGAGCATTGGTTGCGGATACGCCTACTAGGTTACCAGCTACGTTATAGCCCGTATATCCCGCATACAGAGGTACGGCAAGACCTGTCTGTCCTGCTGCTGCGTTAGAACCTCCACCGCCACCCCCGCCACCAACAGCAACGTTGACGAGCAGGTTGCCGGAAGCGTCCGTAGCAAGCGAAGTAAGGGTTCCAGAGGCTGCGTTAAGCCCCATTGCCACAGTGCCCGTAGGAGAGGCGTTAACCGTCCCCTGAACGTACTGTGTACCACCACCGCCGCCACCGCCTCCAGGCTGTGTCTCAGTTACCCAAGTAAGGCTGGAAGTGTTCCAAACATAATTCGCAACGGCAGTAAGCAGGTTGTTGGCAGTCTCTTGTGACCCCGCACCTGCGTTACCGCTTGCCCACGAATTGGTTTGTGCTGCCATGAGTGTTACCTACCGAGAGGTTAAACACCCATCAATACTTGAACCGTAGCACCTGTGCCGGTAATGTTGGTAACCACTGCGCGGCAATACCGCCACGGAGCAGTCGTTGTAAATCCGTCCGAAAGAATCGGCGCAGTAGCAGAAGTCGTGCCGGACAGAGTAATCGTTCCCAAAGCAGTCGTGTTCCATGCCACGTTCAAGAACTGCAATCCCACGTTGGATTGGGTCAGTGTGCAGTTGGCAGACAACGTAATCGAAGTGGGGCTAGTGACAGCAGCAACATACGTGCCGGGAGGAATGCCGGGGCCAACCACCAACATGCCAACCTGAACTGCTTGCGGGGCTTGGTTCAGGATCTGGTTTTGAGCAAGACCACCGGAGAAGTTTCCAGACGATGCGGTAATGAACGTGGTGGATGCGGTAGTGTTGCACTGCACCGTGTAACCCTGTCCGGTCATCAGGTCGTTGCTTACCTGAATGTTCACCGTGGCAGTCAACGCGCCAAAGGTGGACGAATAGCACGTCATCTGGAACGACGAGTACGGGGTTTCTTTATACAGCGCAAGACTATTGGTGTTGGCTGTGATAGACGTTACGGGAGCCTGCGAGGTGCCGAAGTTGAAATACTTAGGAACGTCACCGGAAGCAATTTTTACAGTTGTTGCGCTAGGCATTTCAAACTCCAATCTTGGATAGGTCTAGGACAATAAACACAACACCTTCTCCGGTGACTGTCATGTGGATATCGTCGCCCTGGATTCCGTCAAACCACTGGAAATCGAGCTTGCCCCGACCTTCCAGCGGAAGAAGATACTCATCATCATGCCAACCAAGGATGATTTTCGTACCTGATTCAATGGCAAATTCAATCGAGTCCAACCGCAAACCTTCCGGCTCTTTGGGCAACATGGCTGATTTATCAGTGATCTGGATCGGCTTCCCGTTGGGGATTTTCCGTCCAGAAACAATGTAAACGACATTCTTGTGCCCATCGCGGGAAAGTTCTATGGTTAGACGCGACATTAGCCTTCCTTAGTTAATGAACGTTAGTTCAATTCAACAGCTACGTTGTATTCCATCAGATACATGGTACGGATGTTGGCCGTGGTGTTGGCAAAACCGAAACCATACTGCATCGGAATCATCGGCAGAGCATTGAATGCGTTGCCAATCGGGGGCTGGAACGGAGCAACTGCGGTGGTCAACTGAGTGGAGCAGTAGAACGAAGGTGCAGACTGAGTTGCAACGTTGACGGTAGCGCCCGGAGCGAAACCAATCACGCCAATGCCTTGGACGGTGCCGTCGATCTTCATCACGGTACGTCCGTTCACACCAACGAACAACACACCCTTGGGGTCAATCCACACTTGCAGGTCAATAAGGGCTTCTGCTTCGAGCAGGGTGGTCAGCGGGCCAGCGTTGGTAAAGCCGGTGCCGGGGTTGGCAACATACGGCATAGCCAAAGAGCCATAAGGCAGTACAGTAGATTGCACCGGAGCAGCGTTGTTGGCAGTGCCGAAAGCGGTAGAGCCAAGCTGCACCAGCACAGGCACAGAACCCGTAGTACCGCCAGCCGTAGCCGTAGACAGCACCAAAGGCATGGTCTGATAGCCGGAACCCGGATTAGAAATGGTCACGCCGGAGAACGAGGTTCCCGAGATGGTCGAGGACAACACGCCGTTGACCGAGTTGGCATCGCCATACAGACCAGAAGGCAGCGACAAGTCTGCAATATTCTGGAAGGTGGTGGTTACGCCAGCCTTCTTGATAACGAAGTGGACAGCAGTACCGCCGCTAGGCTTGGTGAAGTAAATGCCGTTCTGCGCGGTAGCAGGAGTGGCGGTATCGAACACACCTGCAAGCAAAGTGGTGTCGTTGGCGTTCAGCACGGAACGGGGATAAGCCAACTTGGTGTCGATCCACATCTGATTGCCAAGCACGGGCTGGAAGGCAGCGCCCGAACGAGCCAAGTAAATAGTATCGGTAGCGGAAGCAGAGGTAGCCAACTTCACAGCGCCCGACAGCCAAGGGAAGGTGGTCACGGTTCCAGAAACAGCGGTAGTGACAGTGTAGTCACCTGCGCGGTAAGGAATGAAGTCGTCGGTAATGGCAATCTGGCGCGGGGACGTGCCGACTGGATAAGTACCAAGCGTAGAACGAGGGGGGAAGGTCGAAAGACCCGCAGGGAAACGTACCGGATTTGCCATGAATTTCTCCTATTGGCGTTAATAAATAACGCAGCGTGAACTGCGCCAAAGGGTGCTCAGATTATACGGCAAACCTCTTGAGATAAGAAACAGCCGCTTCCAAACGAGATAAATCTTCTTGAAAATTGCCTAAACCTTGGTTGCAGCCACGGCAAAGCAGTGCGCGTATCTGCCCCGTCTTGTGATTGTGGTCAACGGCAAGATCACGGACACGGTTAGTCCTTGAATCTATATCTTCTTCTGGATTCCCGCAAATAGCGCACACGCCTTTTTGTTTTTCTTCCATTTCTAGAAATTGCTGGAGATTTATACCAAACCGTTTTTTTAGTTCATAGTTTTTATACATCTCTGGATTGTCTTTCCGGTGCTGCCGCATCCAAGCCGCCCTATCATCTTTTGCAGAACTCCCTTCAGAAATAGTTGCCCATTTAAAGTTATCAGGCCCAAAGGGTTTTGCTGTGTCTAATCTTTTTAATACAAATCCTTCTCTCTTTTCTCCAATGGCGGATATGAAATTTGTGAATTCAATCCATTCTTCACACAGATTACCGGAACGCTTGGCGGCTTGGTGTGAATGCCACATTGGATGATTCTCCCTCATTCCCCAATCAGCAGGCCGACCCGCATCTACGGAACCATGCCGACGAACACGCTGGCGGTGCGTGTTGCAAAGACCGTGGGAGACAGCAATCTTGCCGCAACCTTCACATGAGCAAATCTTTCGAGACATAAAAAAACTCCGCTAGTTGGTGAGGTACCAATTGTAGCGGAGTTTATGTACCAATGCAAGGGGCGGGGCTGTTTTTCCGCTCCCTTGCATTGTTTATGTACTAGTACTATGGGCCATTGCTGCCAAAAATAGCGCGCGGATCTGTACATCCGAGCGAGAAGCGCATGTAGGTAGCGGCTTTGGCGTTCTTGGTGTCAAAGTCGTTGTCCTGATCGAACGTGGGCTTATCGCGCCAGAACAGTTGCATACCGTTCATTGCATTGGTACGCACAAACCATGCGTGGGGTGCAGTGAAGTAGTGGTTGAGCTTAATGCCCTTGGGGAAGGCATTGGTAGCCTTCAGAGCATTGACCGCATTGTTTCCGGTGTCGTTCTGGAGAACAGACTTCAGAATACGGTTTGCGTTGTACCACTCTTGACGGGGCACGTGGAGCGACATGGGCATGAAGTTCACGAGCAGGCCACGGTCAGTGGTGATACCCATGATCTGGATGCAGATGTCTTCCAAGGATGCTTCCGACAAGTCAGCAGCCGGGGACAGAGCATTGGAGAAGGTACCGCCCGTTGCGAAGGGGTGAGCCGTCGAAACAAGGGATTGACCGTCTGCAATGGTGTACGAGCTGTTGAATGCGCGGTTGTAGAAGGTTGCTGCGATATTCTCAATCGTCTGAACCATCGAGAATGCGTTAGCCTTGGCACGGCGCATAGACACGGTTTCATACAGATTGTCGCGCAGTTCTTCATAGGTCACGATGTAACCCAGAGCGTATGCAACGTGGATGTAACGAGACACAAAGCCCTGAATTTCAGAGTCGTAGCTGATTGCCGAACCTTCGGGCTTGACCGGAGCCAAACCGAAGCCGGTAACCTGCACATCTTCCTCGTAAGCCATTTCGGATTCTTCGATGTCGAAGAGGTCCGGATACTCCGGGGGATGCTCGTTGAAAATCTGACCCCAGAATGCGTGGATTCCGGGCCAGAGCGCTTTCGGGTGCGAACCCGTGGTAATGGTGCCGCCAACTGCCATGATCTATTCTCCTTAAAGATTAATATCCAACGGTGCCGCCGCTGAAGTCGTGGTTGTTCAGGCATACCCACCACCGTTGGCCGAGGGTATAGGGCACGTTATCTGTGCGTTGTGCAGCAGAAATAACCTTCAAGTTCAGCGTAGCAGTCGTGGCATACGTGGTGTTATCCAGCGTAGTACCAGAAAGGTTCGATGTACCCGGAGAAGCGTACACAAAGTTTGCGTTCTTCGTAACCGAGGTGGCAGTTCCAGCAGTACCGGAATACACTTCCTGGATTTCAAAGATAACATCCGGATCATCCACAACAGACACATACCAATAGGTAGCCTGTGCAGCAGCCGGACGGGTCACAGTTGCCAAGTTATTCGGGTTAATAACCGGACCGCCTTGCAGCACACCACCCATCGGGATAGCAGCCGAAATGCCGACGATTACACCACGAACAGTAGCGCCAGCGGTTGCCAGCGTCACAGTGGAAATGCCGTTGGAATCTGCTCCAGCGACCATTTTCACCACATCACCAATTGCATAAGCGTTGGTGTCGGAAGGTGCAATTGCGTAAATACGCACTTGACCGTTCCAGAAATTGCCGTTCCGATACATCACGGGGGACAGACCGGAGGGCGCGTTCAAGTTAGCCATTAGGTTCTCCTAGAAGATTGAGAAATATCCGCAGTTCGGACATAACGATTTGCCGTATCTGACTTGTTCTTGTCTGCTTCAGAGCCAACACGACCACGCTTAATCTGCTGGTCAACTGCATCAACTCGCTCTTGCGCCACTGCCTGATCTTCGGCAAACCACTCATTGCGAATCTTCATCAGATACGCCCGCAGTGCTGTGCCGTCCTCGTTCTTCCCAACAACCACCGAAACACGGCTCCCCATGTCAGTATTGCCAGAAAGATCACTTGCTGTACCCAAGGAGAAGTTATTAATCATAGCCTCGTCCTCGGACACAAATTCATACCCACCTTGGTGGGCTTGCATTATACGTCCCGCATAATCATTAATCCAGTGGCAATGATAACCTGAAATGTCAGGTACTGCCAACTTGGCTTTAGGAACACTCATAGGAATACGCTTGCGAAGACCAATTTGATTGGATTTCTCTTGCGTTTGGCTGTTGGCCGGATTAACCGCGCCCTCAGTGTCCTTGTGTCCAGCTTCAAATTTTACGTCCTCGCCAATGCGAGTATTAATCCGAGAGGTTTGCATTGTCTGTTCCTTTGATTTACGGTCGTATTGTCCTCTTGGCATATATTATTCGCCAAAGAAGTCTTTTACGTATTGTTTGCGCCATTCAGCCTGAGTCTTGAAAGCCTTGCCTTCGCCAATCAATTTGGCTCCAAATTTGTCACAAGAAACTTTCGCTTCCGGTGGCAAATCGGCATAAGTACGTCCATCACCCTTGCTCGATGCTCCTTGACGGGCACCCTCAACACGGTCCTCACGCTTAGGCGCAGCGCCAAACTTGGCTTCCACCTCGTCAGCAACCCGTTGCAGGAACTCAGTACCCTTCAGATTGGGTTCCATGTTGGCAATAAATGCCCCCATGCTCTCAGCATAGGCAGTCTTGGCACGATCCTTGCCATACCAATCGGCATTTTCAGCCACCCAAGCCTTAAAGCCGGGGTCGTCTGCCGGATTGGTCTGCTGCTGTACAGGCTCGATCTTCTTGACCGTGCGCGACTTGCGCTGGTCGTCCAAAACCTTCATGGCTTCGTCAATTTCAACCACGGCATCAAAGTCCTGAACAGAAAGGGCTTCCTTCTTGTCAGTCTTTAGCTTCTCCAAGGCACGTTCATATTGCCGCTTGGAATCTTCCTCGTGGTATTTCTGAAACTCACTCAGAGCCTGGGTTGCTTCTTCAAGAAGACGCTCAGTACGCGAAACCTTGCCGCGAACCTCATCGAGTTCACCTTTGAGCTTTTCGTTGTTCTTGCGAAGAATCGGCATGATTTCCTCGCCACGACGAACGAAAGTCTCCGCATCCGTCCACTTTTCAGGCGCTCCCTTGAACTTGTCAAGAGGAACCCATCCCATCTTGGATGCTTTGGTAGTAATGTCTGATTCGCCACCACTTACTTCAACTTCATCACTCATTTTATTTCTCCGCAGTTATCTTAAGGAAAACGTCACGATCATTGATCACGCGATATTTCTCGTCGTCGGCAGTACCAATTGCGACATATCCTGCGTACTTGGAGTAGATGATTTTGTCGCCCGCAACAGCGCGTGGCTTCTTCTCATCTTCCCATGCAGCATCGCCAACTTCGATGACAATTGCGCGTTGTTCTGCCAACTGGTCTTTGTTACGAACCATGTCGGGCAAAATGATCCCGCCAACAGTCGTTTCTTCAACCTCGTAAGGCTTGACCAATACAGCCCGACCAAGGGGCTTGAGTCCAGAATTATTCTCCATGCTGTTCATCCTCAATTTCTGAAACCAAAGTTTCGTAGTCCATTTCTATCACGCCAAGCAGTGCCTTGGTTTGACCTACAGCCATCGCATTCAGCATCGCGGTTTGTTCTACGCTTGTCGCAGTAAAACCACCCTTAGCCCAATGCTCCTTGCCGAGTTCAACGTTGCGGCTGAGAACCGCCATTAGCTGCTTTGTTACTTTGTGCAGCTTCCAATCCTGCCATTCCGAGTTGGTGATCATTGTCTTGTCCTATTCCTTTAAGTGCTAAATCGAGGTAACCTTGCAACGCTGAGTGCTTGGCTTCCTCTGCCTGTATTTGAACTTCGATTTGTTTCAACCGTTGTTCACCTTCAGCGGATTTGACTTCAGATAGAGCCTTCACTGCCTGCGCTTTCAGCAATTCAATCTTGGCGGTATTAACCCGCTGATCTTCTTGCAGTTTTGCAGCCAACTCAGCCATCTTGGCCTTCACCGCCAATTCCTTGCCTTGAGCCTTAATCTTCTCGATTTCAATCTTCGGATTAGGCATCGGGCCTGTCTTTTTTGCTCCGGGATACATACGCTCCCAACCATCCACATTCAATGCTTTTAGGAAGTTAATTTCAACTTGCTCATGGTCATATCCAGCAGTGCCCATAGAGGCTTGCTTAATAGCGACCGCTTGTTGTATGCGCTGCGTGTCACTAGATAGATTAGGATCGGCAGCAGGTACAATAGATCGTTCAGGACCAAGATAGTCAGCACGATACACCACGTCCAAAGCTCCCGTCCCATAGTACGCCTCATTATCCAAATAACGAGCGTTCAAGATAAACAGTTTCTTGAACTCACCTTTCATGGAACGCCAGATACGTTTGAAAATGGCGTTGTAAATCTTCTGTCCTTGCTCCACCATAGACCGAGTTGTCTCAGCCGGGGTGTTCTGTCCGGGATTCTCGCCCGACATGGCATCGTTGGCGCCCGACACACGATTGGTGTAGTTAATCAGCAACGGCAGCAATTGGAGCAGCACAGCAGAAGGCTCACGCACCGGCAGCGGCACAATGTTCTTCTGCAAGTCGTCCCCCGACGAGTCCACACGCTTCCACTCCAGCGGGGCAAAGGTGTAGTTACCGCCACGGATCTTGACCCCGCGACCAAGGAAGCCTCCTGCCGTGGTAGCCATCGTGCCCGCATCCACCAACTGATTGATGATGGAATTGACCGACTCGTTCAACGGGCCAAGCAGTATCCCAAAACCGATATCATAAATACCACCATCAGGAGAAGGAATAAAGCCGTATTTAGTAAAATATTCAATAGGCTTAATGGATGCAATTCGTCCTCGGATACGCTCAATATCCTGCTCTTCAAAGCGAGTAACAATCCGAAGTACGCACTCTGAGTCTTCTTCCACAGTGATAATGTACGGTTCAGCGTATCCGTCACCATCGAGGTCAATGTTAACGTGCTGCTCAAGACCACGATAAGGAGTTGTTTCGTCCGGCTGCGGGGGGGCTTCACCAGTGCGAACATCCACCCGAGCAGCATAAGCATCAGTCTTAGGCGCAGGGATACCAGAAAACCATTCTTCTTCAAGTACGTCATAATAAACCCCTCGTACGACTCGCTCATGTATGTCGTTGCGGGTCAACGGGATACGGTGAGTCTTTCGGTCACATTCTTCAACAGATTTCGCAAAGTAATTAACCACCAAGTCCTGAGCCAAGACCAACTCGGAAACGTTATGACCCTTGGATGAAGAATAGTAAGACTTCTTGAAAGCAGAACCAACGATAGGAACTGAAATAAGCATTCGGTCATGCTGTTCTTCCCAAGACTCATCTTCTTCCAACACTTGGTAAGACATATGGGTGGATACACGGTCAGCAGCATCACGCTTCTTGCCGTCCGGGTCAGAGCCAATAACGCGACATTTCACAATGTTCGTGCCATTGACCAATGCAGGGTAAGCCCGTGCATGCCACTGCAAAGCAGCCACCGTAACCAAGGGGAACGCAATGTTGGCGCATCCCGGCCACGGAAAGTTCTTGTCCTTCTGGATCTGCAAAGCCAAATCCATCGCGGCTTGCATCCGCTTTTCCCAACGCTTGCGGGACTCCAGATCACGCTTGTATCCCTCGATCACGAATCGCCCAATGGAATCCAGGTCGTCGCGGGTGAAACGGTCACACAGATTGGTTGCCTCAATCGTGGACTTGTCTAGTTTCAGTTGGGTTTCAAGATTGAGCATGTCGTTCTTCTTATTGCAAGTCAGGGATGACAGCCAAGTAAGCAGACAGTTTCAGCGTCTGTCCGGCAGAGGTAACGGCTGTGCAAAGCAACTCGTAGATCACACCAGCAACACCGGCAATGATGAGTTGGGTGACGATAGAACCGGAAATAGTGGACGACCCACTGATAATGGATGCTGGGGAAGCATCAACCCCTGTGTAAACCGTTGCGGTAACAGAGGATGCGGTGATAGTCTCACCTACATTAAGACGGGAAGTGAAGTCGAAAGAATAGTTTACAGACTCACTCTGAAGTTTTGGAACCTGAACTACTCTCACGATAATATTCCTTATTGTCTTGGGGGAAACGAGAGCAGGGCCGGTGATGCCCTGCTTCATTGCCATTGTATCACCTCTTTACGAGGCAATATTGCAGTCACTTATTTGTGACCCTTTGCCTTGGCATCGCCCTTGCCGGGGTGGCCTTGACGGGGGCCGGGGTGATAACCGTGTCCAGCAGAGTCATGGCCGTGTTCGGGGAACACATGGCTTGCATGTTCAGCGTGGGCAGAATGGCTATGCACCACTTGGGCTTGCACTGCATGAACTTTGATGCCAGCGCGGGTAGGAGTTTTTACGTTCGACATGGTAGTCCTTTCAAAGAGATTAATAGCCCGCAAGCTGCTTTTCAGATTCAGGCATTGGGTGGTTAGATTTCAGAATGTTAACTTTCGCTGGTATGACTTGCAAATTATTCCACACATGTAACCCAGACACAAGTTTACCTTGCAAAGGGATGATGTGGTCAACGTGCCACTCAATTCCAGTGACATTGTTGCGAAGAAGCCTCAAATGATGCGCTTCTTTAATTACAAAATCAGTTAGCTCTTTATCAAAGCCAACAATCCTTTTTCTCCTATTCCCTTTAGCAATAGTCCCATACAGCTTAAAAAGTTCTGGGTTTGCTTTCCGGTAAATTTCACGCCTCTCGCGCTCTTTGCCGGCATTTTTTGCTCGGTATTTTGCTTGAGATTCTTTTACCCGCTCTGGGTGACGTTCTTTGTAAGAAGCAGATGCAGCAATTTTCTTCTCAGGATACTTTTCGTAATATTTTCTAGATTCTTCGGTTGTGTTACGTTTGCCCGCAGCGCGTTGCGATTTGATGTATTCGTAATGGCATGCCTTGCAAATTGTGTTTATTCCATCCTTGCATCCTTTGTGTTTACAAAAGAGTTCAGAATCTTTTTCACACTTGCATTTGCGGCACGTTTTTAACATCAGTAACCTGCAAGTTGCTTTTTTTGACGAACGGCTTTTTCAAAAGTGGGGAGGATTTGAGATTCTGGCTGCTTCGTCTTGGATTTCTCGTTCAAGGGAAGCGGTTTGGGATTGTGCATCATCCCCATTGTCTTTTTGGTACGTGCCATGTCTGTCTCCTAAACGCTATTAAACAGTCGGAGGAGTAGTCGGCTGAACGGGTTGCTCAGGGGCAACTTCCGGTGCAGCAGCAACCACCGTGGTCACAGTGGTCGTAGTGGTCGTCTGAGTAGGAACGGCCACACCAACCAAAGTATGGAGGTCTTCATAAAATGCCTGAATCGCGGCTTCAATTTCCTGTTCGTTGCTGCGGCCAACCACAGCAGTAGCGAATCCGCGCAGAGTATCAATAATTGCCATTTGAGTTCCTTTAGTACCCAGTGACGGGCGAACGTCCCGATTGTAACCGAGGATTTTGTTTACGCAACTGTATCTCGTCTTCTTCCAAAAAGTCGTCTTCTTCAATTTCCGGCGCTTCGTCAAATCCGCGAACCAAAAGAGCTGTTGAATCAAACTGATCATCTTTCAAAGCGTCAGAATGTCCCGTGAACCTTAAAACCTCTGCCTCATAATCAGGATACCACGTAGCATCCTTATCATACTTCATTCCACCGCCTGCGTGGCGTTTTTGCAACGGTCTAGCCCGAACTGCCTTGTCTTTGAACGGGGTAATGACCGTGATATTAAAGAATCTATCTCTTGCCTGCATCTCATTCATTATGGTTTGCTTCAAGGCTTTCCAGATGGTACCGCCTTCCACAATGAATTCTTCTGGATGCCAGCGCGAGTTTATATCAAACATCACGTCAATCCACTCCAGCGGCTCCCAGCGTCCTACGTGTTCGTCAATAATACAGATATGGTTGGAGAGGGTTTTCTTCCCCACGGTAAAGGAAGTGCGGTTGGCGCGGTCAGCCTTACTCACGGCAAAGTCCACTCCCACCTTGATTTTCCCCGGCGCGGTGTGGTCGTTATCGTCCATAGGGATGAAATCTTCCCGCCGAAGGAAGCCGTCCGAGTTGTCAAACGGGTCGTTGAGATACTCTTGGGAATATCCAGACGGGTCGCCACGCTCTATATAAGAGTCCCGGACTTCGCTCAAACGTTCCTTGGACCACATCTCCGGCCAAAGAATGTCAGAAAAGTCGTCAAACGAGTGGTGAGCTTTGTAAAGACGGGATACCCAAGTCCTGTCCTTCATGATGTTGGCAAGCATCGAGTCTTCGTGCAGGATGGTGCCGTGCCAGCGAACCTTACAGTTCCTTCGACCAACCGGAAGTAATGCCCGCATCACCCACTGCTGAAATTTGCGGCGGCGGTCCTTGTTCTCGACCTGCTCATCTTCTTCCATATCATCACAAACAATCAGACCGGGGCGGCGACCCTCCCACTTTAGCCCCCGCAGCTTCTGACCCGAGCCACGGGCGATAATCCGAAAGCGGTAGCCATCCGTACACTGGACGACAATTTCGGATTTGGAGTCAACCAAGAATTGATCTACCCCAAAATGCTCTCTGAGGGAGTCGTTATCGCGGAGTTCCTTGGCGATATCTCCCAAGTGACCTAGCGAGAGTTCTTCCGTTGCGGAGACAACAAGTATGTGCGGCTCAACCCTAAAAAGCGCACACGCCAAAGAAAAGTCATGTGTGAGGGCTGAACTCTTTGCATGGCCTCGTGGAGCCGCGATAGCAACCTTGAGTGCGTCTGAGCAGTAAAGCTCCCACCATTCTCTGTGACAGTCGGGGGTTGGCTGGATGTCGTCATACATCGGGGAGAGGAACGTACCGGCAAAAGCCTCCACCAGTTCGGAGGTCAATTTCACCGGTACATAAGAACTTCCCTTAATTGAGTTTTCCACTTTTCTCGTCCACCGTCTTTTTATACATATCAGAATATTCAGAAGGCTTCATGCTCCCCTGAAGTATCCATTGTATGCAAGTTACGGCTCCAGCCTTAAATGCGTTCAACTCATCCGGGTCGTAGGGACTCATAGCCAAGTCAGCAATCTCACGCTCCAAGGTCTTCAAATATACTTCTACTCGTATTGGCATCATATCTCCACCTTCTCAAAAGCCGCACCTTCTTGAAGTAATGATGTATCAATATCTCCAGGCAAAACAGCAAATCTCATGCGGATAACTGATACTTGATCCTCACCATGTGTATAAGTTTCATAAGATGGCTTTATTCTCCAAAATATATTTACCAAGTCTTTTTGTGGAATTGAACTCTCCCACAGTTGCAGCACATCCATCATTTGCTGCTCAAGAGCTTCATAGGTTTCTGGCCCGCCTTTGCAACACAATCCATATGACTTATGAGAACCACGGACAACAAAACGATTCCCATCGTTGTCTTTGTTTGTGCAAAGTTCAAAGTATGAAGTTTTAGGAGATTCAAACACTCTACCTTCAAATTGTGTATCAAACCAATCTTCTATATTGCTCATGTTGATCCTTTCGGGGTTTCGCTTACTGGGGTTACGTCTACAACCATCTGAATATCAGCCTCTTTGTGTTTTTTCTGCAACAGCAAGAGGTTTTCAGCCAAGCGTGAGAGATGATCTGCCTGTGGCAACTGCACCTGTACCTGCGGGGCGTTCGAGTAGCCGCCAAGACCAAGCCCCTTGGAGCCTAGTTCCAGAGCCTTCAAAACGAGGTTATCGGGGACGTCCAAAGCATCGCCTTGGAGTTTTTCTTCCAAGACTTCCAAAGACTTGCCAACAATAGCCTTGATTCTTTCCTCGATGCTGAGGATTAGTTCGGGGTTCACCAGTTCGGCTTTACGGTCCTTAAGACGCTCCTGAAAGGCATCCGACCAACGAATCCGGGAAATCCAGGCGGTGGAGTAGCCAAACATCTCCTGCAATTCCTGATTGGTAATTGTAGGCTTGGCTATCAAGGCATCAATCATCGCGTCATGGGTGTAACTGATCCTCATCAGTTCGTTGCGCGGCTTGGTGGTCTTAACCGGTCCCGCTTTTGTAGTTTTACTTGCCTTTGGGCTATTTGCCTTTTGGCTACTCGCCTTTGGGTTACTTGCCTTGGCGCTGCTAGTCTTGGTTGCCATCTGTTACTCCGATTCACTAAGTTTGATCTTAGCACGTCTGTCAGCCATGTACGAACGCATATAGATACGCCACTTGTCCTTCCTTTGCTCCTCAGTCTGGGTTTTTGGTCTACCGCGTTTCCTGATCGAGCTTGATATTACCTTGGCAGAAATTTTTGGCAGAGGCTCCTCCGGTTCAGGGAGATCCCTCGTCTCATGTTCCTTCCTGCATTTGTTGTGCATCCAACTTTGCTTAGGCCAGAACTTCTGACCGCACCAATCGCAAACTAACTGCTGTTGAGACATCTATTTTCCTATTAACAAGTGAAGTTAATAAGATATTAACATACATTTTCTATTAACGCAAGTGATCAGAGAACGAATTTTTTTAGAAATTTTGTGGAAGTGCCATGAAACTTTTTCCTCACCATCCAACTTTCCCCCCCCTGCCCTCGGATTCCACCGGCGGGAATGGCGCTAGAACGCATCAGATCGCTCTAGGAGCGTCGATCAGGCTTGGGGCTATGGTGGGGTAGCGGGTGGGGGTGTGATGCCTAGGACCGACTACGGGAAGATATAGGTACTATCGGTGGTAGACCCAAGCACTAGGTGACCTGCAAGCTATGGGCTACTGCACTATGGGAGCTATGGGAGCTACTAACTACTAGTAGGGATACCATCATCCATAGAGGATGCCTTAGCCGGGAAAGGGCATCGCAGCGTACATGCATCTCAGCTAGCCTACATGGATAGCATCGATCTCAATGACGGCGGCTGGTGATGCTGGATGGATACACAGTAGGGTTTGTCCCTAGTAAATAGTTTGTCAATTGTGGTTGACAACATCTCCAGAATGCGTAGAATCCAAAGCACTGCACAACGCAGTACACACTACATAGGGGTTAAACACAATGTCTAAATTCATACGTACTCATTACAGTAGGCATGTCCTGGAAGCTCACATTCACGGGTTTCGCCCGTTGACCCTCAAGCAGTTCGCACAACTTACCTTTCATATTGGAGCATAACATCATGAAGCAAACCGTAGATATCTATTCATTCCGTCGCGCTTTTGAAGATATGGACCGGACTAACTTTAGCCATGAAGGGCTTGAAGTCTTGTTCAATGGTTTGGAAGAGCTTGAAAACGACACGGGCGAAGAGTATGAACTCGATGTTATCGCGCTTTGCTGTGACTTCGCAGAATCGACGTTTGCCGAAGTTGCAGCAGACTACCAGATCGATATTAACGGTTGCGAAGACGACGACGATATCAAAGAAACCGTGCTTGAATACTTGGAAGACAACACAATGGTGTTGGGCGAAGTTGGCAACGATTCTGTAATCTACCAACAGTTCTAAGACCATGCGCCGATACCTACGCGAACTAATCGAGGCAGTGATTCTAGCTGCCCTGTTCTTTGGACCACTCTTTGTTTACTTTTGGAGAATGTAACCCAATAGCCCTAGTTTATGCGCCTGTCACAATGGGCGCATATGCGAGTGCTGCTGCTCGGTTTTAACTTTATGGGGGAATGTATGACAGATTACGAATTAGGCTATGAGCATGGGTTCAATGACGGCAAGCCACGTCCAGGTGAGAAAAAATATCCACAAAACCAGAACTATTGCGAGGGCTTTTCGGACGGCGACTACGCTAGAGTTTTCAAGCCCTTTTACGTTGAAAGCCTGTACGCTGGAAACAACGATACAACACCCAATTACTACTGAACATCAATCCCGGAATAGTCCGGGTCTTAAGTTAAGGGGAAACGTATGACTGACGCATTAGACTTACTTGTACCGCCGCGCCCATCCATGCCGATAGTGTCGCGTGAACTGCACAATTCAGGAAAATACAATGCTTGCCTTACTCGCGCTGGAATTGTGGTGCAATCGCATAGAACCGGCACCGGTCAATTGTTGCCCAAAAATCACCCTCAATTTGAAGATTACATTGAAGGCTTTGATACTGCACTAGATAGCAAAGAAGCTGATCTACTTTGTGCCGCACTATTAAGATAAACCGAACCCGCCTAGTGCGGGTTTTTGTTGCCCAAAATAGCGCAGTGAAGCAATGGGACTTTTTACGGTCCCTTTAGAAGTCCCATTGCCTACCGCCTATCGACTACGGGAACAAGCCCGCAGCGATTGGTTTTAAACCTCGCAGAGGAGGTGCAGATTGTTAAAGATACGTGCCACGGCACAGGGATAAAACTGTGCTTGGACAATGGCTAGTCGATGCTAAACCATGCATGAATTTTACTCCAATGGGGCGCAAATTGAAAGCGGCTGAGACTGGTACGGAAAAATCAGCCAAGGTTTAACCGCTTTTCTGCCCTGAGTGCTTTTTTGTTAAAAATCTTCGTTAGCCGTTCAAGGTATTCCCTTGTGTACTTGCGCGTTTTGGGACTCGATTCCAAAAATTCAAACCTATCTTTCCCAATACGATCTGGCAGTCTCTTTGCGTATTCGTTCACATTGCCAGAAAAGAAATGGTTGCATTGCACACATTGCTTGTGTACGTTCCAAAGGTTGAACCTGAGATAAGAATCAGCGCCCACAGACTTGTAATGCCCGGCGTGAAAGTGAGCAGGCCAATATTTCGTTTTGTCACAAGAGATGCAGCCATAGTCGTGATCTCTTACCCTGACATAGCGGTTAAACGCAGCTTGCGCCCGTTCAAGGAACTCAGATATCGGCCTCAATGCGTCTTTCTTATCACGCACCATCTTCGATATTTCGCGCTCTTGCTTCTTTTGAGACTTTATACGTTCCAGCTTGGCAAATTCCTGGGCACATTCAGGTGAGCAACATTTGTGGGTCATTGACCGCTTAACAAACTCACTGCGGCAGATTTTGCACTTGGTAGCCTTAGTCTGCTTTTTGTTGGCGCTTTGCGAGTTCATCAATCACAGCTTTCTTTAACTCAGGGAATGGGCAGTTTTCTTCTTTGATATAGCTAGCTACCGCATAGTTGGCATAGTCTGAATTTGATTCATCCAAAAATAGGATGTGTTCTACCATCAATTTGCGGTGCGCGATCAGCCAGTCAGGAATTTCCGCCATTTTCTCCCCTATTTACTAGAATCTCCGATTCCCCTTAATTCCCTGTCTTCCCATCTTTCCTATTTGGTGAACGTGACCCAGCCATCCTAGCACAAGCCAAGATAGCCCTTCACTAAATCCACCAAATAGGGGTTTCCTATCCGGAGCCACTTAGACCCGCCAGCCGTTCGATTCAAGGTGCTGGCTTCGCCGCCTTGCTTGGTATCTCAAATCTATCCCACAGTACCAAGTATCCCCGCGCCCCTGTCGTAATGGTGTCCGACGAGCGCAGCGAATTGTTACCTATGGCTGAGTTCTGAGTCTCACTTGCATCCGGCGAACTTTGGTCCGGATTCCTATTGCTGCGAAAACGAAAAAGGCCATTTACAACTGCCCTTGGTTGCGACCCTTTTTCAAGGGCAAGAGCATGTGTAAACGGCCTTTCCCTGCTACTCGCAACAGTAACAATTGAGGGCAATTCTATAGGAGCATTGCAAACAACGCAAGCACTTTTTTCGTTGTCTGTTACAAATTATTACACATTCAATCTATACAGGACGTTTAAAAGTCCACTACAATCTACGCATCCCGTTACACAAATGGGGTAATCATTCAACAAAGGGGTAACAAATGAAAGTAGAAAATTTGTGGTCTGTTTGGGTAGGAGAAATGTCGGTTCACATGGCTTGCTTGAAAGAGCAGGTTACTTTAAGTGAGTCGTCAATGTCCAAAATCGAGTTCATCGGCAAAGCAAAAATTCTGAAAATTCTCCTGGACTCCTTGATCAAAAACCTGGAGGAAACAAAGTGATTGACGAACACAAACTGCAACGCCAGCTTACCGAGGCTCGCGCCGATGCAGCGCACTGGGAATTTCAGCATGAAAAGTTGAAATCCGAGCTTGCCGAAGCGAACGAGTGTGTTCGGATTCTCAATGCTGAACTGTCAGAGTGGCACCACCCGGATAGAAGCAAAGCAGAACTGAACGAGCTTGCAGCACTGCGGGCGCAGGAGCCGGCGAAACCGCTCCCCGGTGCAGACTGGACTGTCACTATGCGTCGAATGATGGACCGCGGATGTTCTAAGCGCAAATGCACTTGTAAGCCCGAGGATGCGCCAGGCTGCATCTGGTGGGACGAGCCGGGAGATAGACCTTCCCCCGTTCCGCAGCCGGTGAATCAGATGCTGCTGACTGCGCTGAAAAATGCGCTCTGGCGATTGGAACAATACAACTACCAAGCGATGGAGCAAACAATTGCAAGAGTCCGCGCCGCCATCGCAGCGGCTGAAGGAGTGAAGAAATGATCAACAAACTGTGGTGCGATTTAACAACTAACGATGAGCGCAGTGCATGGCTATTGGCTGGTCGTGGCTACGAAACAGGCGTGGTTTCGGCGTCAATTCAAAACGACCTGTCATTGGCTTACGCAAAGCTGGCTCGATATGAGAACGCACTCCCCGCCCCGCAGCCAGTGAATCAGATGCTGCTGGAGGATTTAGAACCAGCATTAGAAAGCCTTGTTAATTACTGCAACAATTTTTCAGGGCATTGCGGCGCTGACGAAGTTATTAAAGCTGAAGCCGTTCTTGAAAGGCTCTACAAAAGTCGCGCCGCCATCGCAGCGGCTGAAGAGCGTAGCGCACAAGGAGAAAACAATGTCTAATTTCAAAATGCTGGATGCTAAGGGCATGGCAGACAAGATCATCCACAAGTGTGAAGTACGTGCCAAGCAGTACGAAATCCAAACGGGTGTCTATTTCCCGTTTTTGGCGGGTTGCTTGGAAGCTCAAATTCGTGACCTGTGCGAACAACTGTACGAATTCGAAGTCCCGGTCAGTAAATACTTGTCTTTCGTTTATGAGGCGAATGGAGGGTCTTGGTTTGTGGAGTACGAATGCCACACCGAGGAAGACTTTGGTGGCCGGGAATTTGAAGAAGCGGAAATCCACCACGTATGGGTGAACGGCATGGATATCGCGCAAGACCTGCCGGAAGACATGCTGGACATGCTTTCCGATCTAGCCAAAGAAGAATATTCCAAGTGGCAAGAGGACGAGGAAGCAGACTACAAAATCAATCAATACTTGGCAGGTCGCAATGATTGAACCGATTGCTCCACGGGGATTGGTCAGTGCAGAGCAGTTTGATGCACTGGCTAAATTGATGCGCTCCAGAGCTAAACAGAAATCAAGGCAGGCAGCATTCCTGCACTTGGTTGAAAGGGTAAGCGTTACGGAAGCTGCACAAAGGTCAGGGATTAGCCCTAACGCAGCATCACACGCTATTCGCAGGGCCAGGACCGCTTTGAAGCTGGCTTATGTTGTGGCAGGTAAAAAACTTTAATGGGGAACGAAATGACCGAAGAAGATGTAATCCAATGGCTGAACATGCTAATGAAGTTCTTTGCATGGATAGGCGCTACATTCTTTGTAGTTATATTGTCCGAGTTTGTTATTCACGTATTAGGGGGATGAAATGATTAAACACTTTAAAAGAATGATGAAACTTATCGACGACTGGTGCGAAAAGTATTTCAAAGCAAACAAGGAGTATCAATGATGAGTGAACAAAAGCCAACTATCAAACACCGATATACAGGAGCAGTTCTGTTTGAAGGTGAATCAGGTATGACCACGCGGCAAGTGCTTGAGAAAGCAACTTTGTCCGGCGCTAACCTGTACGGCGCTAACCTGTCCGGCGCTAACCTATACGGCGCTGACCTGTACGGCGCTCGACTGTACGGCACTAACCTGTACGGCGCTAACCTGTACGGCGCTAACCTGTCTGGCGCTGACCTGTACGGCGCTGACCTGTACGGCGCTAACCTGTCTGGCGCTAACCTATACGGCGCTCGACTGTACGGCACTAACCTGTACGGCGCTGACCTGTACGGCGCTCGACTGTACGGCACTAACCTGTACGGCGCTAACCTGAAAGATGCCAAAAATTGTGAACTGGCTATTGCTCAGACTCGCATCTTGCCCGAAGGTCAATTGATCGGATGGAAAAAATGTAAAGACGATGTGATCGTCAAATTGCAAATTCCAGCAAAGGCCAAGAGGTCTAGCGCATTCGGACGTAAATGCCGCGCAGAATACGTCAAGGTGCTGCAAGTGTTTGGCGCTGATGTAGGTATCAGCCTTCACGATGGAAAAACACAATACGTCAAGGGTGAGATTGTGAAGCCGGATTCTTTCTCTGAAGATTGGAAATCCGAATGCGCTCCAGGCATTCACTTTTACATTACTCGTATTGAAGCGGAGAACAACTAACATGACCGAACTAACCAAACACGCCAAGGACATCCTGCGGGCGATTGCGGATGGGAAGAAGATTCAAATCAACATGGCTGCCGAGTGGGGTCCAATAAACACATACTACGCTCTGGACTACGTGAACGGCGGAGACGCTAACATTCTCCGCATCGCCCCCGAAACCCGAAGCATCAATGGCGTGGTGTTTGCTGCGCCAGTTAAAGCAGGTCGGGGCTGTTTCAGCATCGATCATATCGAAGCGTTCAAAGACTTTCGATGGCCTGAACCGGATGATGTGTTTGCCGCATTCGAAGCAATCATCGACGCACTAGAGGGGAGGACGAAATGAAACCCACACCATTTACTGTTATCCCGTCCTCAGATCAGAAAGCCATGAGTAACGACCTGATGGATGAAATCCGGGCAGTTATCAACGCTGAGAAGTACAACCACATGACCGTATCTACCGTGATTGGTGTGCTTGAAATGGTGAAATTACATTACTGGGAGCGGATATGAAGCCTACACCACTTACCGATGCGGAGATTGCAGCAGCATGGGAAGGCCACACGGTTCCAGTTTTTGGGAAAACCGGCATCAACCCAATTGTGTTCGCCCGCGCCATCGAAGCCGCACGTGACGCGCAATGGGAAAAGATGCTGGGGGATGAAGTGCGATTTATTCGCCCAGAGGGGAATAACAACCTGTGGCTGATTCACGGTCAAGAGGTTCTTATGTCTGCCCACCCCGCACCCGACCACACCGCGGTGCTGCGGCAGGCGCTGGAGGCTTTGGAGCTGTGCAATTTTGCGCTCTACGAAGAAAAGGCGGCGTGGGATATTGACCCGCCGATAGCACATATCACGGACGGGATTGATGTCAGTAACATGGCAATCACCGCACTCAAGGAAGCACTGAAATGAGTTACGCACAAGTGGAAATGAGGGTCATTCAATGGGCCGAAAAGCGCAAGATCATCCCTAACGCTACGCCAGCGTCACAACTGTTGAAGTTGGTCAGCGAAGTAGGTGAATTGTGTGATGCGGAAGGTAAGAAAGACACGCCTGCCATAATTGATGCAGTAGGAGATGTGGCTGTATGCCTTATCAACTACTGCGCTTTGAAGGATATCGACTTGGTGAAATGCCTGGAAGTAGCCTACGAGCAGATCAAAGACCGCAAGGGCACTCTGATGCCGGATGGTACGTTTGTTAAGGTTCCTTAGACCAGACCACCCCTAACTCATCGCCTCGAAACCGGAGCCACTCAATGAACTGGGTGGCTTCTTCTTTTGGTAGTTGTGAAGTACCGCCGTACTTTGGCATGATGATAGTCCTACCTTCACGCCCCTCCACCATCTCCTGTCCAAAGCAGTCAGCCATCAGATAGTACCTCCACCATTCCTCTGACTTGTGAGGCACTCCAGCAGCCTCCAGGAACCGCGCAATGTCCCTAATCATAGGGTGCATAGCGGAGTTTTGTTCAACGGTCCTTTTGCGTGTTTTAGCCCCGCACAGGGGGCATGGCTTACTTGATCCTACACCAATCATTTCCTACCCCTTCAGGAATTACGACAGATACTTGGAAGCCGTCCCTTGTAAGCCTACGAGCGCAGGAATAAGCCGCGGACTGTCCGGTAAACGAAGCATCATTGTCGCCATAGATCACCACGTTCTTCACGGTGGATGGTGGCTTGAACTTATCGAGTCCAGCAGCCATTAACACCGACCAGACCGGAACGTTAAATCTTACTGACGCTGCAAGAGCAGTCTCAATACCTTCTGCCACACCAACCGTTTCTTTGACCGAGAACAAGGGAACATAAGCGCCAGACATTTCCTCTGATACGAAAAACTTTTTCGGACTCGAAACATTCGCTTTCTTTCCTTCTTCATTAAGATAGATGCGGTGTACCCCGATACCCCTGCCGTCAGGTCGGACGATGGCCGCAACGAGCGCCGGGTGGAATTCAGGTTCGTTATCGCCATCACGATACTCCAGAGCCGGGTGGAACTTCAGGCAGCTTGGAATCTTCTCTATCTCCGTCCTTCTTGTTAAATACAACCACGCAGGATCGTATTTTTTGATTTTCTGTGCTTCCGTCCAAATCTTTCGGACTATCACTTGCTTTTGTGAGTTGTCCGTCTTCCTCACTTGCACGGGATTGGATGTGAATGAGGCCTGACCAACTAGCTCGTTTACTTTCGTCAGCGTATCCTTGAATTTCCAGCCGTTCAGCTTCTGTAAAAGGTGGTATCCATCTCCAGAAGTTGGTACACAGTTGTTGCATATCCACGTTCCTCTACCATTTTTATTGTCAAAACGAAACCTGTCTTTTCCTCCGCAGAAAGGACAGGGGCCATGCTTGTTTGTCAAAAACTTAGGGTCAACCCCTAGCCTTGTCAGTATCTCAACCCACCTACCAGTAGCAATCTCTGTATCAATCATTTTTTTGAAGCATCCTTTTTCAAAGCATTATAAATATGCTTTAGATATAAAGGATTTCCAAGAAAAAATTCTAAGTCCTCTTTGGATACAACAATTTCTGTTGGGCGATTGCCTTGGTATTTAAGACAAACGATTTTTTGACCGGGGGTTTTATATAGTTTGTGCAAAACTATCCCATCATCATCTTCAGCAATCCATTGGAATAACATTATATTGCCCCTTTTTTCTGTGAATTAGCCCAAGCAATAGACCTGCTTGTTACCCATGATCTTACACCTTGGATTGGCTCAATGGAGACTTCTTCCAGACCTTTAGGCCATACGCCAAACTTCTGTCTGTATTGCGCCAAAGCCCATGAACGGGTCTTTTTCTTCTCGTGAGCCAAGCGAAGAAAAGAACTCCACCAGAGTTGCTTATCCTCCATCGTGACCTTTTCTTTCTTCTCCAGCTTCTTCAGTTCCCCCGCTTCCACCTCCACGGTAGGAGTAACATTTACGTGCCCGCAGTTGGGGCAAACGGGTGACTTGCGAGGCTTCACGAACTTGCACGACTGACAAACCGTTGGGAGCAGTTCTTTCTTCTCCTGTTGGGTGTTAGCCTTGGCCTTGCCATCATCCAACTCCATCGGAAACTCGTCAGTGGGAAAGCCCAACTTGGCTACCGTGCCGGAATGGTCCAGCACAAGCGCGTGTTCTTTGGAGCTATGTGGCCTAAGAACACGTCCAATCATCTGAATGTACCGAATCAGGGAACGGGTAGGCCTAGCAAGAATCATCGTCTTGCAAGCCGGGAAGTCCCACCCTTCAGTCAAGATGCCCACGTTAGAGATCACCATTGTTTCGCCTATTTCCACCCTTTTCAGAATGGCAGCACGTTCAAACTCGTCGGTGTAGCAGTCGATGTGTTCAGCTTGGACTCCCGCAGCACGGAACTCCTCCACGATATGCTTGGAGTGAGAAATGTTTGACGCAAAACATACGGTAGGCGTGTCTTTGGCAAGTTTCAACCAGTGTTCAATAATCCCGCCAATGAGCTTTGGCTTGTCCACTGCCTTGCCTACGTCAGCATCAGAATAGTCCAGTTCACCAAAGGAGTTCTTCTTCAGCTTGAACCCGGACATATCGGGGTCTTCCGGTGCGTAGATATCGCAGTCCACCAAGAAACCTTGGGTGATTAGCTCACCAATGGTGGTGGCTACTGTCATCTTCTGGAATAAAGGTTCCTCGTCCAGTTCGGGATAGACCTTTCCCATGCCTTTGGACCAAGGCGTAGCAGTCAAGCCAATGATGGTCTTGTCCTTGTTGTCGAAGATCACTTGGCGGAACTCTTTGGAACCCGCGCAACCGTGCGCTTCGTCGATTACGAGCAAATCGCATTCAGGCATGGCTCTTTTGGCGACAGTTTGAATGGAGGCAATAATCACCTGCTTGTCGGTGTTACGGGTGTTTTGCCCTTGGATGATGCCGTGGCTTATCCCTGCCTTGTAAAACCGCTTGGAAGCCTGATTAACGAGGTTAATGCGGTTGCATAGGAACACCACTCTCTTGCCCTTTAAGACTGCACCATAGATCACTGCCATAGCGATTTCAGTCTTGCCTGATCCGGTAGGAGACATGAGGACTTGGCGCTTGATCTTTTGCGCTACACCTTGACGCAAAGACTGTATCGCCTCTATTTGATAGGCGCGAAGATTAGGCTCTAGCATCATTGCCCTCCGAGAAGTCGGTATGCTGCGGCTGCTTGGAGCGGGACTTGGGCGTTACCCAATCCTTTGAGACGGTGAACCCGACCGGGAACCCCATCATCCACTCCACAAATTGTGGGTTTATTTTTCCACCAATCACCCATGCCAAAGTCGGAGTGTTTCTCGTCCCCTCCGCTGGATACGCTCCTTCCTTTGCGTTGTGAGCCGTTGGAGTGGGCAAGTAGAAACCATCTATCTCTTTCGTGATTAGCCCCACAGTCGGAAGCGCGTATACATAGCCATTCAGATACATACCCGAGCGCGGCAAGATCAGCGAGGACGGTTTCGAGTCCGTTAGTAACGATTGCTGCGACGTTTTCAAGGAACAACTGCTTGGGTCGAACCACGCCAGCGATGCGGAGGACTTCACGGTAGAGGCCACTGCGCGTTTCTGGGCCAACTCCTGCTTGACTACCGGCGACGCTAATATCCTGGCAAGGGAATCCTGCATGAATGCAGTCCACGACTCCGGTGTACTCGGATGGATCAAACAGTCTAACGTCCCCTTCCCACACTTGCAATCCTGGGAACCATCCGTCTGCGGCTCGTTCTCTGAGGACTTGGCAGGCGTATCTGTCCCACTCAACAGCGACAATTGGCGTGTGTCCGAGGATGAGGTCAGCAAGTAGTCCCCGCCGTGTCCTGCAAAGAGGTGCATGGTTCGCATTTCATTTCACCTCCCGTTGAACCGGAATCCCCAAACGCTTGCAAGCACCTACCACCCAATCTTCCTGGTGTTGCGTAAGTTGTGCAGGCCACTTGTGAACAGCTTGGCGCGATATGCCTAGCGTGTGGGCGCATAGCTGGATGCTGCCAAAAGTTTTAATCAAGTCGTTCTTTGTCATTTCATTCCCTTTCC
>Ga0194135_10000158_pt1 | contig 39443 bp, 35 predicted proteins | sample LitLau_LLRF_2013_FD_134024 | JGI IMG/M metagenome (GOLD analysis project Ga0194135, IMG submission 134024) | Freshwater sediment microbial communities in response to fracking from North America - Little Laurel Run_MetaG_LLRF_2013 (version 2) | ecosystem: Environmental > Aquatic > Freshwater >... | reverse complement strand
GGCCGAAGAACGCCAGGGTCGCGTAGGCCAGCACCAGGGTCGCCACTTGCAGGCCGGTGAGGCTGGCGCGGTTGAGTTCCGACAGCGACCACTCGCCGAAGCTGAACATGGCGCCGTACATGCGGGCGGCGACATGGAGGCTTTCCGCGCGGAAGATCACCCAGCCCATGATCACCAGCAGGAAGGTCAGTGCCCAGCGGATCGGGTTGAAACGCCGTGGCGAGGTGTCGATGCCCAGGGCTTTTTCAAGCGCCAGCCACAGGCCGTGCCAGGCACCCCAGACGATGTAGGTGAGGTTGGCACCGTGCCACAGGCCGCCGAGCAACATGGTCAGGAACAGGTTGCGGTAGGTGGTCAGCGTGCCTTTGCGGTTGCCGCCCAGGGTGATGTAGAGGTAGTCCCGCAGCCAGGTAGACAGGCTGATATGCCAGCGCCGCCAGAACTCGGTGATCGACTGGCTGATATAGGGCTGCTTGAAGTTCTCCATAAAGCGGAAGCCCATCATCAGGCCCAGGCCGATGGCCATGTCGCTGTAGCCGGAGAAGTCGAAGTACAGCTGCGCGGTGTAGGCCAGGGCGCCGAGCCAGGCATCCCCCGTGGTGGGGTTTTGCAGGGCGAAGCAATGGTCGGCGACCACCGCCAGGGTGTCGGCGATGAACACCTTCTTGATGAAGCCCTGCATGAAGCGGGTGCAGCCTTCGGAGAACTTGTCCAGGGTGTGGGTGCGGTTGTTGAACTGCTCCGCCAGGTCGCGAAAGCGCAGGACCGGGCCGGCGATCAGGTGCGGGAAGATCGCCACGAACGCCGCGAAGTCGATCAGGTTGCGGGTGGCCGGGGTGTCGCCTCGGTAGACGTCGATGATGTAGCTGATGGACTCGAAGATGTAGAACGAGATGCCGATCGGCAGCAGCACGTGGGTCAGGATGAACGGCTCAAGCCCCATGGAGGTCATGATGGCGTTGATGCTGTCGACGCCGAAGTTGGCGTACTTGAAGTAGCCGAGGATGCACAGGTCCACCGCCACCCCCAGCAGCAGCCAGCGCTGGGCGGGTCGGGTGCGCACACCGGCGGCGCCGACTTTCAGGCCGATCCAGTAGTTCCACAGGGTGACCCCGGCGAACAGCGCCAGGAAGTCCACGCGCCACCAGGCATAGAACACATAGCTGGCGATCAGCAGCAGCAGGTTGCGATAGCGTTGCCCGCTCAAGTAGTACAAGCCGAGAAAGATCGGCAGGAACAGGAACAGGAACACATTGGACGAGAAAACCATCCCGATCTCTCCATGTTTAACCAATAGTCAGAGGCCGGAGCCCCCCCCAAACCCCCCACTGAAAAAACCGTGGGAGGCGTATTGCGTTGATGACGCTCTCTGTAGCCGCTGCCGAGGTACGAGGCTGCGATGGGCTGCGAAGCGGCCCCTGGGGGCGGTCCTGCGGACCGCGTCGCAGCCTCGTGCCTCGGCAGCGGCTACAGGTTCAGGTGCTACGGGTTTGTGCTGCCTTTTTCATGGGCCGGGTCGTAGACCTTGGTCAGGTCGCCACCCAGGCGGAAAGTCTTGAACGGCTGCATCTTGTGCTTGCGCTCCAATGTCTCCGGAGCGCAGGTGTAGAGGCTGCAGTAGGGTTCCAGCCAGGCGAATTTCGAGTCGACCTTGAGGTCGGTCATGTCCTGCTGCTTGCCGTTCTTCTGCTCGAAAAGCTCCGGGTCCTTGACCCCGGCCAGCACCCGCTCGCCCAAGCGCTTGAGCGCGCTGTTGTTCTCCTGGCGCAGGTCGACGCCGTTGACCTGGGCGAAGCTGGCGATCATCGCCAAAGGCGGCAGGGCGTAGTTGTGGTAGGCCAGGGCCCGTTGCTGGCGCTTGAGTTCGTTGGGCAAGAAGCCGTCGGCGTCGACCTGGTTGGCGCCGACCTTGTATTCCTTGACCGCCCAGTCGAACAGGTCGCGGCGGTTGGTGGCCACGGCGGTGGCCATCACCGACCAGGCGGCCCAGTAGGAGTGGTTGTTGGTCTTGTCCAGGGGCAGGTTGTCCCAGTCGCTGACCACCTGGTCGGCCATCTTGCTGAACCAGGCCTCGATCTTCTGCGCCTGTTCCTGGTGGGTGGCCAGGGGGTGGGAATCGGAGAACTTCAGCCGCAGGTAGGCCGAGGCCATGCTGCCCAGGGCCCATTTGCGCATCGACTTGCCGGTGTGGTTGAAGTCCTTGGACATCAACGCGTCGGCCTGGGCCCAGGCGCTGAGCCAGGCAAGGGTGCAGTCCAGCTGTTCCGGGCGGCCGTCGCGCATGAACTGCATGACCCGCTTGCTGGTGCCGCGCTCGATCTTGGTGATGTCGGCGGTGGTGTCGCGAAAGGCCTGTTCGGACTGCAGGTTGAGGGTGGCCCGGGCCTTGTCCGAGCCTTCGTACTTGCTGCGAAACTGCAGGGCGCCGGTGTAGGGCGCCGGCATGGCGTCGCAGCCTTCGCTGTGATCACCGCTCTTGAACTTGTCCACCGGGGCGTAATAGCCCTGGGGCGGACGCAGCGGCGCGGCGGCCTGGGCGCTGCCGGTGACCATGGCCAGCCCCAGCAGGCTGGGTATCAACAAGCGTTTCAAGTCTGTGCTTTGCATAGGTAACCTCATTGCCCGATCTGCGCGGTGCGTTGCTCGGCGCTCGGGAACACGTTGCGTTTGCAAATTTTCGCTTCGACCTTCTGCCCGGCAGTGCCGGCTTCCGGGCCCTGGATCTCGACCGCCAGCAGGTTCTGCGTGGCCCAGTCTTCATCGGTGCGCAGTTCGAAGGCGAAGCGCCCGTCGGTGTCGGACGTTTCCGGTTTTTCGATCTTGATGTCCTCGTGGCGCCCGTTCATGTACCAGAGGGTGGCTTGCAGGGTTTTCACCGAGGTGTCGGCGAAGCGGATGTCGACCTGATGGCCGCTGTTGCGCAGGTCCAGGTTCTTGCTGTTGACCAGCAGTTCGTTTTTGCCCGGCTTGAGGGTGGTGCTGGCGCTCATCTGCGCGTCCTTGCCTTCGCAGCCGTTGTCCAGCAGGGCCATCATCTGCCGGTAGATGGTTTCCTGGTCCAGGCGGTACAGCGGCGAGAATTCCCAGATGAGGATCTTCGGTGGGCTCTTCTGGAATTCGTCGCTGCCCAGGTACTGCAGCATCGAGCCTTCGAGGCCACCGCCGGGGAAGGCGACGTTGAGGATGTCGGCGCCGATGGCCTCTTCGAGGAAGCCGGCGAAGTTGTAGTTCTTGCCGCTGTGGCTGGTGCCCACCAGGGTGATCTGCGGGTTGCCGGAGTCGCCGAACAGGTCGCCGTCGCCAGCCTCGCCCTTGGGCTCGGTGGTGAACTGGTCCATGTACTGGATGGCGTAGCTGGTGCCGCACAGCTGGCCGGCCATGTTGTGCAGGGTGCCGGTCTTGCCCATGCGCCCGGACTTGTGGGTTTCGAATTCACGCCGCGGAATGTCGGCGAAGGCCGGCAGTTGCTTGACCTTGTCGGCGACGATCTTCGCCGTGCGCTGGGCGCCATAAGGGGTCCAGTGCTGGTCGCCGCGGAAGTAGAAGTCGTGGGCCGGCAGGGTCTCGGGCAGTTGTTCGTTGGTCAGCGGCGACAGGTCCGGCACCACGTAGCCCATCTGCGCGAAGCGCCCGAGCATGGCCTTGTAGTTGTTCAACGCCTTGTCGTAGTCGAAGCGGGCTTTCTCCGCCGGGTTGAGCTTGTTGCGGTTCACCAGGCCGCGAGTCGGCTGATAGACCAGCACCAGTTCCACACCTTTGCTCTTGAAGGCTTGGTGCAACTGTTTGAGGCGGCGGTAGCCTTCGGGTGTGGTGTTGAACTCGGTGCGCAAATCTTCCTGGGTACGGAACAGCCAGTCGCCCTGGGCTTGCACCAGGGTGGTGAAGTTCTGCTGGTAGCGGGTTACATAATTCTTCGCATCGTGGGCGGCCGGGCACAGGTTGCAGCACGGCTCGGCCTTGAAGCTGGGTGCGGCGCTCGGCGCGCTGGCCCCGTCGGCACGGGCGCCGGCGCTGGCGGCGAGAAGCCCTGCGGTCAGGGCCGACAGGCCCAGGAGTTTGATCCAGTGTGGGTGCATGCAAGTCATCCTCAATCGCGCATTTCGGTCTGGCGTTCGACGGGGTCGATCAGCACGGCCTTCTGCTGGCGCACCAGCAGGTCGAGAATTTCATCCTGGCGTTCGCCCAGGACCCCGGAGAAGCTGATGCCGCTGCTTTTGGTCGGCGCCAGCATCGACACCCGGTACAGCTCCACGCTCAGCGGCGAGTCGATGGACATCGGCCCGCTGCCGTTGGCCGCCAGCTCGCCGCCGACCACGATCAGCGAAACCTGGGCGTCGAACGGGTCGAGCTTGATGTCGCGGTCGGTGTCGGAGAGGTCCTTGATGTGGCCGAAGACCCCGGTCAGGCCGTTGGCCATGGCGATGTTTTCGTAGAGGCGGATGTTCACGCTGTTGCGAATGCGGATGCCGTGGCGCTGGTTGCTGATCACCTTGTTGGCGTAGATCAGGTTGTCGGCACTCTCGTAGAGGGTGATGCCGTCGCTGTGGTTGCGGTAGATCTCGTTGTAGGCGATCAGGTTGTTGACGCTGTTACGGTCGATCACCAGCCCCGAGAGGTGGTTGTCGTAACTGCGGTTGTTGAAGATGAAGCTGTCGTTCACCTCCCGGGAAATGATGATGCCGTGCTTCTTCTTGGTGCCGTGGACGGTGTTGTCGGCAATGATCAGGCCGTGGGAGCGGTCGTGGGGGTCGATGCCGTAGACGATGTTGTCCTTGTAGGTGTTGCCCTTGAGCACAAAATCCCGGGTTTCGTAGCAGTAGAAGCCGTACCACATGTCCGAGAAGGTCGAGCCGATGATCCAGCCGGTGGGCTCGGGGCGCTTGAGCACCTTGGCCATGTTCGGCGTGTACTGGGAAATGCTCACCCCGTAGGACTTGGAGTTGGCGTAGCCGAAGCTGGCCATCTGGCTGTTGACGATGTAAGTCTCGGTGCCGCCCCAGGCCAGCAGGAACGGGCGGAATTCCTTGGGCGAACGGAAGGTCGCCGGGCCGTTGTCCTGTTCGCGCCAGCCGGTGACCTGGGTGTCACGCACGAACAGCTGGCCGTCGTTGACCAGGAACGAGCCACCTTCCTGGGACAGGCGCAGCTCCCGGGTCTGTTTGTCGATTTCGAGAATGCCGTGGCGGCCGACGACGATCGGCACGCGGGCCAGGTAGACCCCGGGCGCAGTCTCGCTGATGTACTGCTTGGGCAGTTTCTTGGCCAGGTCCTTGAGGTTGATGTAACCGTCGTCGATAAAGATCGCCTGGGGGATGCCGTGCTGGCGCACCACCCATTCGGCCATCTTGTTGTCGCCGCCGATAAAGTCCTTCAGGGCGTCTTCCTGCATCATCCGGCGCACGCTGATCTTGCCCGGCTGGCTGCGCACGATCTTTGCCGCGACGGCTTCGGCGGTGTAGCCGGAGAGGTCCGGCAGGGTCGGCTTGGCCAGGGCCAGGGGTTCGGTGGGCGCGCTGCTGACGGTGTAGGTCTTGGCCTGCTGCAGGCCCTTGGCGACGATCGGCGCCTTGGCCGTTTCGACGCTGGCGAAGGCGGCGCTGCTGGCCAGCAGCAGGGCACCGGCCAGCAGGCTCAGGCGGCGGTGGTGAGGGTAGTAGTTCATCGTGGGGACTCCCTTCGCGGCGTGCATCAGAAGCGCCAGATCACGTCGATAAAGGCGCGGTGCATGTAGGAGTCGACCTCTTTGCCGTAGGCGTCGCCGGGCTTGAATACGCCGCCGCGAAACCGCACCAGGGCCGAGGGTTCGTCGATCGACTGGCTCAGGGCCGCCGGCAGCAAGCCTTGCTTGAAGTACTTGGTGACCACCAGGTCCAGCTCCTGGCCGAGGTCCTTCTTGCCGTCCTGCAGGGGCAGCGCGGTGCTGCTGAGCAGGGCGCCGGTGGCGTCGTCGTAGAGGTTGTCCACCGCGTTGATGCCGTTGCTGCCCACCGGCTTGTTGCCGTCCACGCGCCAGAACTTGTGGTAGACCAGGCTGGCGTCGTAGTCCTCGCGCAGTTGCCAGGAACCGAACAGGGTGGCGCTCTGGGTGTTGTTCATTTCGCCGCGGAAGGCTTCGCCGAAGCGGTGCACCCGGGAGCGAGTGCCGGTGTAGTTGGAGCGGTTGCTTTCCAGGCCGTTCTGCTCGTACTCGGCGCTGGCCCGGGCGTAGGCCGCGCCCACTTGCCAGTTCGGGTCCAGGCGCAGGCGCACGCCCAGGTCGGTGGCCCAGCCGTCGAGGTTGTCGCCGCGCTTGGCCTGGGCCGGGCGGCTGCCGTCGGCGTTCAGCGGGTTGACCGTGTCGCGGTCGCCGCGCATGCCGGTGAGGCTGGCCCAATAGTTGACGGTATTGGTGTTGCGAAAGTTGTAGGCGTCGCTGTTGGCTTGCAGGCCGAGCCAGGTCAGGTCGCCGTTCTGCTTCTTGTCCAGCGGGTCGCTGGCCACGCCGGGCTGGGCATAGTCGAGCTTGCCGTCGTCGTGGGTGTGGTGGGCGCGGATGCCCACCCACTGGCCGGGCGTCCACTGGTAGGCGGCGTCGGCGTACAGGTGCAGGCGGTCCTTGTCCTTGGGCGCCAGTTCCTTGAGGTCGGTGCGGTATTCGCTGAAGCGCTCGGCGGCGCCGACGTTGGCCCGCAGCAGGGTGGTATCGAAGGTCCAGTTCAGCGCCTCGATATTGGTGTCGCGCCATTGGCCGTCGTCGTTGCGCAGGCGCTGGCGGCCGAACTTCAACTGCTCGCCGGGGTAGGCGGTGAAGCCGCTGTAGCCGACCCAGAACTCGCGCATGGCCAGGTAGCTCTTCTGGGTCTTGCGGTCATCGTTGCTGGACTGCTGGCTGGCGTCGTCGCCGGACTGTTGCAGGGTGTCGGTTTCGATCACGTCGCTGGCGGTCACGGCCTGGCCCATGGCGTAGGCGCTCCAGTTGCCGCTTTCGCCATAGACCCAGGGCCGCAGGTCGAGGCCGATGCCGTTGACGTCGCCGCCGCGCTGGGTGCCCAGGTCGCGGTCGTCCTCGGACTGGCCGGTGATCTTCACTTCCAGGCCGAAGTTCCGGGTGTCGGTGAGGGCGGCCAGGGTCGGGTTGGACCAGAGCATGGCAAAACCCAGGGCCATGCCCAGTTTCGACAGGCACAAGCGCTTGCCTGTGATTGTGGCGGCGGGGTGTGCCCGGTCGCGCAGCGGCCGCGATTTGCGAGGGCTGGCGTGGCGAGCGCTTCGCGCTCGGTCGCAGCCTGCGGCAGCGGCTACAGGGTTTGTGTTGTATGGGCTGAGCTTCATAGGGATTCCTCGCCGTCTTCTTCCTGCAGGGCGTGCAGTTGCAGCGTGTTCTGGGTCAGGGCGCCACGCACCGCCTGTTCCTGTTGCAACAGGCGCTGGGCTTCGGCGCGCTGGCCGGGGGGCAGTTGTTGTTCCAGCTGCTGGGCCAGTTCGTTGGCCTGGGGCGTGTCCTGGACCTTGGCCAGCTGGCTGAAGACGTAGGCGTTGACCGGGTTGGGCTGGGTGCCGCGGCCCTGGGAGAACAATTGGGCAATGGCGAAGTCGGCGCTGTTCTGGCCGTTGCGCGCGGCGGTCAGCAGGTGGTCCAGGGCTTTTTGCGGGTAGACCTGGCCCAGGTAGCCACGGCGGTAGATCTGCCCCAGGTAGTAGTCGGCGGCGACTTCCCGGCCCACGGCTTTCTGGAAGTGCGCCTCGGCCACTTTCGCGTCCGCCGGCACCCACTTGCCTTCGTAGTAGAGCTTGCCCAGCAGCAGTTCGGCCCGGGGCTGGTCGGCGGCGCGGCCGTTGTCCAGGTATTCCATCATCTGCTCGACGTCGCCCAGCTCGGGGAAGTCGTAGAGCAGTTGCGCCAGGCTGACCCAGGATGCCGGGTAGCCGGGGGCGATCTGTTCCAGCAGGGCCTGGGCGGTTTTTTCGTCGGGCTTGCCGAGGCTGGCATCGCCCAGCACCCGGGCCACGCTGTCGACCCGCTGGGCACTGACGCTGCCACGGCTGTAGCCGGCTTGCAGTTGCTTGATCAGCTCGGCCTGCTGTTCTGGCTGGCCGCGCTTTTGATAAACGGTGGCCAGTTCGACGTAGCAGATGTCGCTGCTGTTGAGGGCGGCCTTGCAGATGCTTTCCACCTCGGCCAGGTGCTGGTCGTAGCTGCCCTGGGTGCGGTACAGCAGGACCTGGGCCAGACCGGCTTCCGGGTAGCCGGCGGCGCGCCATTGGCTGATCTGCTGCTGGGCGTTGATGTTGGGGAAGCTGTGGGGGTATTGCAGGTACAGCATCGCCAGGGGAATCAGGGTGTTGCCTTCACCGTTGGCAAAGGCTTTTTTCAACAGGCCTTCGGCTTCGTGCTGCTCGGCCTCGGTGGAACCGGGCTTGGCCACCAGCAGGCGGCCCAGGCGCGCCTGGGCCCGGGGCGAAGTATCGGCGGCGGCGCGGTAGGTGGCCTCGGCCTGCTGGATCTGCGCCGGGTCGCGGCTTTCCACCTGGATGTCGGCCAGGCCCACTTGCGCTTCGCTGTAGCCCAGGTCCGCCAGTTGGCGGTAGTTCTGCTGGGCCAGGGCGGTGTCGCCGCGCTTCAGGGCTTCGTTGGCCAGGCGCTGGTCCGGCAGGCCGGCGCAACCGGCCAGGGCCAGCGCCGCGACCAAAGGCAACAGCGAACCCTGTAGCCGCTGCCGCAGGCTGCGATCGAGCGCGCAGCGCTCGTGCTGGTTGTCGGGGAGCATCGAGTCGGCCGGATGGCGTCCGCTGCGCGGCCGGGCGCAGCCTGCGGCAGCGGCTACAGGGAGCTGGTTAGGGGATGTCATGGTTACAGACCCGCGGCCATGGCTTTGTCGATCAGCCAGTTCATCGACGGGCCGCGGTCGCTGCTGACTTCCACCGGGCGCCCGGCGAAGGCGCTGCTCAGCGGCGCGTCGGGCTTGATCTGCACGCGGATGTCGGAGGACAGGTCGCTGCTGTTGAGGCTGGTGCTGCTGACGATGGTGCCGGTGCGTACGTCATCCTCGCCGGCGATCTGGAAGTTGACCGGGGTGCCCGGGCGCACGTCGCCGAACTGGCGGTAGGAGAAGCGCGCCTCGACAGTGGCCTGACTGCCCTTTGGCACCAGTTGGAAGATCACGTCGCCCTTGCTCGCGTACTGCCCGTCGGCCACCAGCTGCTGGGCCACGGTGCAGTCGCAGGGGGAGGTCAGGGTGCCGGTCATCTGCTTGCCGAACAGTTCCTCGACCTTGGCCGGTTGCAGCTGGTTTTCGTCCAGGTGGCCCTTGAGCACGTCCAGCATGCTGGTGCTGAAACTGGCCAGGGGAGCGCCCTTGGCCACGGCGCCATCGGTCTGCACCAGGCTCTGCACGGTGCCGTCGCGCGGCATGGTGACGTTCATGCCGGGGACGTTGACCAGCCCGGCCTGGGCGTGGCTGACGAAGTACATGCCGTACACCGACTTGAGCACGAAGCCGAAGGCGGCCAGGCCGACGATGAAGATCCCGGCGCTGAAGGTCACGGCCCGCAGGCGGCCCATGGCGGTCATGCCGCTGCCGCTGTCCTTGGTCTTGCGCGCCTTGGTGAAGTTGTCGCGCTGCAGGGTGGCGAGCACGTCGCCCATGCTGATGATGTCGCCGGCCAGGTGCGAGGTGATCAGGTGGCGCAGGGTGGAGATGTCCTGGGGTTCGAGGTTCTGGAACTGGCAGCCGACGCGGCCGCTCTGGCGATCGAAGGAGCGGATCTGCAATTCCACGTCCATGGCCAGGCCGAGGTTGTCGATGACAAATTGCAGGCGGCCCTTGTGCACGGCACCCACGGTCAGCATCTGCTGCCCGGCGTTGAAGCTCAGGCCGCCGGCGGAGAGGTCGTGGACCCGCACTTCCAGGGGCTTGGCCTCGTTGCCGAAGAAGCGCAGCTTGGCCGGGATCTTGACCCGGGCGTGCTGGCGTTGGGCTTCGGATTCATGCACTACGTTGACGTTCACGGCGGTGTTCATAGAGTCGATTTCCTAGTTCATTCAGGCAAGTCGGGTCAGACCATCAGCAGCAGCACGGCGACGAACACGCTGCCGGCGGAGAAGGTCATGGTTCGAGACGACCAGGTGTTGAACCAACGTTGAAAGCTGGCGAGATCACGGGTCAGTTTGGTGTCCTGGCGGGTCCAGGATTGCTGGTCGAGGCGGAAGAACACGTAGATCTTCACCAGGGCGCCGACGATCTGGTTGTAATAGAGGATCAAGGGGTAGGCCGGGCCGATGCGATGCCCCGAGCAGGACAGCAGCAGGGTCAGGATCAGGCGGGTGATGCCGATCCACAGCAGGTAGGCCAGGAGGAAGGCGGTGCCGTACTTGACGCTGGCGATGATGGCCACGGTCAGGCCCAGCAGCGAGGTCCACATCGACACGCGCTGGTCGAACAGCACCACGCTGGTGAACAGTCCCAGGCGCTTGATCCCCAGGCCCAGTGCCCGGGCGTTCTGCCGCAGGTTGTTGCCATACCAGCGGAACATCAGCTTGCGGCTGGCCTTGATGAAGCTCTTTTCCGGCGGGTGCTCCACGGTGTTGATCGCCGCGTCGGGCACGTAGAAGGTGTCGTAGCCCAGGCGCATCAGGCTGAACCAGCTGGACTTGTCGTCGCCGGTGAGGAACTTGAAGCGGCCCAGGCGCCAGTGCTGCAGGGAGTCGCTTTCCACGTCGGCGATGAAGTCCGGGTCGGTGACCACGCTGGCGCGGAACACCGACATGCGCCCGGTCATGGTCAGCACGCGCTTGGACAGGGCCATGGAGCACATGTTGATGTGGCGCTGGGCGAAGCGCAGCTTGTGCCATTCGCTCATCACGTAGCCACCGCGCACTTCGCAGAATTCGTTGGTGGTCAGGCCGCCGACGTTGTCGAACAGCTGGAACCAGGGCACGGTCTTGCGCACCACGCCTTCGCCGAGCACGGTGTCGCCGTCGATCACCGCCACCACCGCGCGGTTGTCCGGCAGGTGCCGGGAGATGGCGCGGAAACCGAAGGCCAGGCCGTCACGCTTGCCGGTGCCGGGGATGCGCACGAAGTCCAGCTTGACCCGCTCCGGCGGGTTCATCCGCGCCCACAGGCTTTTCACCAGCAGCTCGTCGGACATTTCCACGATGGAGCAGACCACGGTGGTGGGGAAGCCGCAGTCGATGGCTTCGCGGATCACCGAGCCGTAGACCTGGGCGGTGGTCAGCGCATCGATGCGAAAGCTGGTGACCATCAGGAACACGTGGGACGGGTCCGCCGCGCGGCCGAGCTTGCGCACCTTGCGCCGCAGGTGCGGGTAGACCACGTAGAGAAACAGCATGCCGCGCACGAAGTGCGTGGCGCCCATGGAGTAGCGCCAGATGCCCACGGCGCCAATCAGGAAAATGAAGTCCTTGGACTGCGAGTCGAAGGTCGAGGTGGGCAGCAGCAAGGCCATGCCCATCAGCAAACTCAAGTAAAACAGCCAACCGGCGGCCTGAAGCAGGCCGTGCTTTAGCCTGTGCATAATCTGCATCCTAAAATCAGTTGCAAGCTCCAAGCCGCAAGCTTCAAGCGTGGTGCTCTCACTTGCGGCTGGAGGTTCGAAGCTTGCCGCTGCCTTACCAGCAGATGCCTTCGGTACGGCCCTGGGCGCTGGTGGCCTTGGACATGAAGCCCACCAGGTCGATGACCTGCTTGCCGTGGGGGACGTCTTCGGCCAGGGCGCGGAACTTCTCGTCGCGGTTGCCGAGGATGATCACGTCGGAGTTGCCGATCACCGCGTCGAAGTCCGAGTTGAGCAGGGACGAGACGTGGGGGATCTTCGACTCGATGTAGTCGCGGTTGGCGCCGTGGACCCGGGCGTACTCGACGTTGCTGTCGTAGATGCTCAGGTCGAAGCCCTTGCCGATGAGCATTTCCGCCAGTTCCACCAGCGGGCTCTCGCGCAGGTCGTCGGTGCCGGCCTTGAAGCTCAGGCCGAGCAGGGCGACCTTGCGCTTGTCATGGCTGGAGACGATGTCGAAGGCGTTCTGTACCTGGGATTCGTTGCTGCGCATCAGCGAGTTGAGCAGCGGCGCTTCGATGTCCAGGGAGCCGGCGCGGTAGGTCAGGGCGCGCACGTCCTTGGGCAGGCACGAGCCGCCGAAGGCGAAGCCCGGGCGCAGGTAGTACTGGGACAGGTTGAGGGTCTTGTCCTGGCAGACCACGTCCATCACTTCACGACCGTCCACACCCACGGCCTTGGCGATGTTGCCGATCTCGTTGGCGAAGGTGACCTTGGTCGCGTGCCAGACGTTGCAGGTGTACTTGATCATCTCGGCGACTTCGATGTCCTTGCGGATGATCGGCGCGTCGAGCTCTTCGTACAGCGCTTGCAGCACATCGCCGGAGGCCTGGTCGAACTGGCCGATGACGGTCATGGGCGGGAAGTCGTAGTCCTTGATCGCGGTGCTTTCGCGCAGGAACTCGGGGTTCACCGCCACGCCGAAGTCCACCCCGGCCTTCTTGCCCGAGCAGTCTTCGAGAATCGGGATCACCACGTTCTTCACCGTGCCCGGCAGCACCGTGCTGCGTACCACGATGGTGTGGCGGGTGGCCTTGTCGCGCAGGACGAAACCGATCTCGCGGCACACCGATTCGATGTAGTCCAGTTCCAGGTCGCCGTTCTTCTTGCTCGGGGTGCCGACGCAGATCATCGACAGGTCGGTATCGCGGATGGCTTCGGCGAAGTTGGTGGTGCCGCGCAGACGAGCGGTCTGAATCCCTTGTGCCAGAAGTTCACCCAGACCCGGTTCAACGATCGGCGATTTACCGGCGTTGATCAGGTCGATCTTGTCTTTCGAGATATCCACGCCAACCACTTCATGGCCCCGTGCGGACAGGCAACCGGCACAGACTGCACCGACGTAACCCAAACCAAATATGCTGATGCGCATCGCATTTACCTCTGTGTTATTCACGCCATTAGATGGCCGGAGTTAATGTTTGCCAGCTGTTGTTGCGCACTCGTAAGTACAGCGAAGTACGCTGTAGTGTCGGGTGCAGGCAGACTAAGTTCCGAGTGACTAAATAAATGCACTCAAGTTGTGTACAACCGATCCTTGTTGTTCTGGTTTGCCCTTGAATGTTGCCGGCGGCTCCTGCTGCAGGTTTCTCGAAAAAACCATCCGTAATCCTGTGGATGGCCTGGATGCCACGTAATGCGGGCTTTCCAGTTGATTTTCGTGGTCCTTGAAGGCCAGCTGTTCCTTGGCTCGTTAGGGGATAGTTGTGGCGCCTTATCTCCTGTTGTTTACCCTTTAGTTCAAGTTGGTGACCCGCTGGTCAAACCGCGGTCGCAACTTGATTAGTTTCTGCTGAGTCCGTGTAAGTCATCTCTTACAAGCTCGTTGAGAATCGTTACCGGTGGTATGAGCGGTGTCCGCAGGCATAGTTCCGGCCCGCTCATCCTGTTTTGCGAAATTTCTTGAAATAGTGAGAAAGATGGCACTGCTTTCAAACTGATAGCACTTAAGGTTTGGGCCTTTAGTTGTGGGGAGTTGAAGCGCGGGGATAGTTTTGTGCCACTACCGAATAAAAAAAGTGGTGCCACTACTGAAAAAAATCACTGTTGTCGAGTGAAAGAAAAGTTAGGGAAAACGCGAAAAGTTCTATAGCGCCAAAAAAATGGCTGATCAGAGGCGGGGAATGTGCGGGTGATCACATTCTGGCGCGCTCGCCGGATGGCAACGAGCGCGGCAGGGGAACGCTTTACTCCGGTGCGTGGTCGCGCAGGAATACCAGATTGTCGGCTTTGGATTGCTCCGCGCTGAAGCGGTAGCCCTGGACGTCGAATTGCTTGAGCTGGGCGGGGTCGTTGATGCGTTCCTGGATGACGAAACGGCTCATCAGGCCCCGGGCCTTCTTGGCATAGAAGCTGATGATCTTGTACTGGCCGTTCTTCAGGTCCTTGAACTCGGTGTTGATGATCCGTGCGTTCAGGGCCGTGCGCTTGACCGCCGAGAAGTACTCGTTGGAGGCCAGGTTGAGCAGCAGGTCGTCGCCTTGTTCGGCCAGGGCCTCGTTCAGCCATTCACTGATGCGGGTGCCCCAGAACGCATACAGGTCCTTGCCCCGTGCGTTGGCCAGCTTGGTGCCCATTTCCAGGCGGTAGGGCTGCATCAGGTCCAGGGGGCGCAGCAGGCCGTAGAGGCCGGAGAGCATGCGCAGGTGTTGCTGGGCGTAGTCGAAGTCCGCTTCGCTCAAGGATTCGGCGTTGAGCCCGGTGTAGACGTCGCCCTTGAAGGCCAGCAGCGCCTGCTTGGCGTTGTCCGGGGTGAAGGCCGGGGTCCAGCTGCCGAAGCGCGCGGCATTCAGGCCGCCGATCTTGTCGGATACGTGCATCAGCTCGCTGATCTGCGCCGGGCTCAGTTCCCGCAGTTGCTGGATCAGTTCCTGGGAGTGGTCGAGGTATTGCGGCTGGGTAAAGCGCTGGGTGACCGGCGGTGTTTCGTAATCGAGGGTCTTGGCGGGTGAAATCACCATCAGCATGGGGTCGTCTCCTTTAAGCGTCGGGGGATTCTAGGGGCTCGGGCGTTCGGACTCCACCTATCAAGGCGATAGCTGACGCGTGGCGGATGCCGGTTGTGGCTAGGGATGCCTTTGTTGCCCGGCGGATCGGCTATAGTGCCGCGCGGGTTCTGTTCTGGAGGCATCCCTTTTGCGTATCGCGTTTCTCTTCTCGGCCTGGCTTCTGAGTGTCAGCGTGCTGGCGGCGCCCAATGACGTGGCGACCCTGGATCGCAGCACCTGGCCGGAAAAGCTCGACAGCCCGACCTTGTTCGACGTCGCCTCGCGGGCCGAGATCCTGACCTTTGCCCGTGCCTTGCTGGTCAGCGAGGCCTGGGACGAGGCCTCGCTCAAGCAGCGTCTGGGCCTGCGCATGATCAACATGGCGGCGATCAACGAGCTGCGTGAGCATTTGTGGACGCGTCTGCTGGAGAACTACGACTTCGCCCAGCAGAGCTGCGATCAGGACGCTTCGTTCTGTTTCCTGGTGGAAAACATGCAGCAGTTGCGCAAGCAGGCCGGCAAGTTCCAGCTCAGCGAGGATTCCTATTACGCCCGTTGGGGCGAGCCCAGCCGCAGCTTCCACGAGCAGTACCTGGACGAGTTGCTGCGCAAGGCGGCGCTGTCCCCGCAGAGCAGCAGCGAGGTGCTGCGTTTCGGCGATTACGAGCGCAATGGCGACGAGCTCAATGACCGGCTGTTTCTGCTGACCTTCGACAGCGCCGCCAACCTGGTGCCGGACAACACGCCCTGGCTCACCAACTACCTGCGTAAGGCCAATCTCAGCGGGACCTTCTTCGTCCTCGGCAACGATATCCAGAACCGCCTCGACAAGGCCTCGGTGGCCAGCCTGCAGTCGCTGTATTCCCGGCAGTGCGTCGGGGTCCAGGGCTGGGAATTCCGCTCCCACAGCCACTGGCAGGACTGGCAGTACTCGATCCAGCGCAGCGCCGATCTGGTGAAGAGCAAGCTGCCGGAAAACTATGTGCCGCTGTTCCGCCCACCCTATGGCCAGCGTCGCGCCGACGCCGAGGGCTTCTTCAATGCCCAAGGCATGCAGGTGGCGTTGTGGGACATCGACGCCCAGGACGGCGCCGGCAAACTCAAGGCCGAGGACAGTGGCCAACGGGTGCTGACCCTGATGCTGCTGTGGCGGCGCGGGGTGATTGCCTTCAATGCCAAACAGGACGGGGTCAAGACCAGCCTGCCCTGGTTGCTGGCGCAGACCGCGCAGAGCGGCATCGGTTGGGAAGATTGTCAGGACGCGTTTCGCTGAACGCGCCAAGTGCCCGTAAACACGGGGTGTGGGCGGAAAAAGGGGTGGATTTCGACGGGATTTCGAGGCTGGCGGACTTTCGACTTTAACGGTGACCGGGCAGTGCGCCAAGGGCTTTTCGTCACTCTGAAAAATAAACATCAAAAAAGCGTCAAAGTGCGTTTTCCTGTCACGGTTTTTGGAGTATTACGAACTCAGACCGCCGAAACCTGCGACACAGGTGGCGTCTTCCAAGACTCCTTGTGTGCAGCTCACCTGACCCCCCTGCGGGTGAATTCGGTGGTCATTCGAGGCGCGATACCCCATGGTATTGCGTCGACTGGCTCCCACATAAGGTGACCGAGTATGGATGACCACGGACGTAGCGCTTCTTCCAACCAGCCAATCCTTTATGTACTCGATACCAATGTATTGATTCACGATCCCAACGCCTTACTGAATTTCGAAGAACACCACGTCGCCATTCCCATGACCGTTCTCGAAGAGCTGGACAAGCTCAAGAGCGGGCATCACAGCGTGGCCGCGGAATGCCGCCAGGCGATCCGCCTGATCGACAAGACCCTGGGCGAGGCCTCGCCCGAGGATGTCGAGCTGGGGGTGCCGATCCAGCGCGGCAAGAGCGGGCCCAAGGGCTTGCTGTCGATCCTGATGAGCAAGCGCAACGAGCCCAACAGCCTGTTGCCGGAGAACCTCAACGACAACATCATCATCAACCAGCTGATCGACCTGCACGCGCGCAACAAGGACTTGCCCGTGGTGCTGGTGACCAAAGACATCAACATGCGCCTCAAGGCGCGGGCCTGCGGGATCGCCGCCGAGGACTACAGCACCGACCAGCTGGTGGACGACGTGTCCCTGCTGCCCAATGGTTTCCACAACATGAGCGGCTCGTTCTGGGACCGCGTAAGCAAGGTGGAAACCCGCCAGGACCACGGCCGTACCTGGCACCAGGTGCAGTTGATCGACAACCTGCCGGCGGTGCACATCAATGAATTCATCATCGACGAACAGGGCTTCGTCGGCTGGATCAAGGAGATCCGCGCCGACGTGCTGCTGATCCTCGACCTGCATCAGGAACCCCTGTTGCACCAGGAAGCCTGGGGCCTGAAACCGCGAGACATCTACCAGGGCCTGGCGCTGTATGCGCTGCTCGATCCGGACATCCACCTGGTCAACCTGTCCGGCGCCGCCGGCTCCGGCAAGACCATCCTAGCCCTGGCCGCGGCCATCGAGCAGACCATGGTCAGCAAGCGCTACCGGCGCATCATCGCCACCCGCAGCGTGCAGGGGCTGGACCAGGAGATCGGCTTCCTGCCGGGCACCGAGGCGGAGAAGATGGAACCCTGGCTGGGCGCCATTACCGACAACCTCGAAGCCCTGCACATGGATGACGAGAACACCCACGGCAGCGTCGACTACATCCTCAGCAAGGTGCCGTTGCAGTTCAAATCCCTGAACTACATTCGCGGTCGCAGCTTCCAGCAGAGCCTGATCCTGATCGACGAATGCCAGAACCTCACCCCGCACCAGATGAAAACCATCATCACCCGTGCCGGCGCCGGTTCCAAAGTGGTGTGCCTGGGCAACCTGGCGCAGATCGACACCCCTTACCTGTCGGCCACCAGCTCGGGCCTGACCTACCTCACCGAACGCTTCAAGGACTTCCCCAACGGCGTGCACATCACCCTGCAAGGGGTGCCGCGCTCGATCCTGGCGGAGTACGCGGAAAGCCATCTGTAACCTCAATTGCCTCCAGCACGGGCGGCCTTCGGGTCGCCCGTTTTGCATTCGGCCTGCGGCACTGGGTTATTCTGCGGCTCCCCGCCGCCGAGCGCTTCCCAGTTGGAAAACACCGGATGACCCGCGTTTCCCTGCGCAATATCGACCTGAATCTGTTGGTAATCCTCGATGCCTTGCTGACAGAAAAACACGTGACCCGCACCGGCGAGCGGCTGCACCTGAGCCAGCCGGCCATCAGCCATTCCCTGGGCAAGCTGCGGGTGCTGCTGGATGATCCGCTGCTGATCCGCCAGGGCAACGACGTGCTGCTCAGCCCCCTGGCCCGCAGCCTGCAGGCGCCCCTCAAGGAGATTCTCAGCCAGATCGAAACCTTGCTCGGCAAATCCCTGGACTTCGACCCGGCCAGCTCCCAGCGGATCTTTCACCTGGCGATGTCGGATTACGCGGCGGCCATCGTCCTGCCCCGGTTGCTGGTGCGCCTGCGCGGCGAGGCGCCACTGATGCGCCTGGTAGTGACCCAGGGCAGCCGGCACCAGATGTCCGAGCAGATTGCCCAGGGCCAGATCGACCTGGCCCTGGGGGTGTTTCCCAGCCTCGGGGGAGAGATCGTCAAGGAGGTGCTGTTTGAAGAAACCTTCTCTTGCCTGGTGGATGGCAGCACCTTGGGCGCGGAGCAAAGCCTGGACTTGAGCACCTATCTGGCGCGTCCGCATTTGCAGGTATCGATGGATGGTTGCTTCAACGGTGAGGTCGATCAGCGCCTGGCAGACGAAGGCCTGCAGCGGCAGATTGCGTTCAGCGTGCCTCATTGGGGCGCGGCGCCGAACCTGATCCGTGGCACCGACCTGATCCTCACCGTGGCCAGCCGCACCCTGGACGAGATCCCGCTGCAGCCCGGACTGCTGCGCCTGACCCCGCCGCTGAACATTGCGCCCTTCAAGTTCGTGCAGATCTGGCATTCGCGTTTCAGCGATGACCTGGCCCATCGCTGGTTGCGTGAGCAGGTCCGGCTGGCCAGCGTGGCCCAGGACTGAGGCGGCCTCTCAGCCCCGGGTGGTGATGACGAAACCGCCGATCACCACCAGCACGCCGATCAGTTTCTGCAGGCTGATGTCCTTGCGTGGCAGGCCCACCAGGCCGAAGTAGTCGATGATCAGCGAGATCAACAACTGGCCGATGATCACCACCATGATGAAATTCAGCGCCCCCAGGCGCGGTGCCATCAACAGCGCCACGGTGATGTAGAGCACCCCGGCCAGGCCGCCCATCCAGATCCACCAGGGGCCTTGCAGCGCGGCCATCAGATTGGGCTTGGGCACCTTGATGAACAGCAGCAGGACCCCCAGCACCAGCAGGCTGACCAGCAGCGAAACTCCGGTGGCCCACAGTGGATGCCCCAGCAGGGTGCCCAGGCGGGCGTTGGTCCCGGCCTGGAGGGGCACGGCGAAACCGGCGAGCAGGCTGAGCAGGATCGAAACGAACAAGGCCATGGCGCGACTTCCTTTTTTGGACGTAGGCGCTGTTGTACGTTTATCCGCCGCCGGGCTCCAATTCGTTGTTCTGATGCGGGATATTCGTCGGGCTGATTGCCGGTTGGCGCGGGCAGATGCCCCGTGCGAAAAATTGACCCGCAGGTTTACAATCGGCCCACCTGATCAGGAGTAACGCCGTGCTGACTCATCTCGATTCCCAAGGGCGCGCCAATATGGTCGACGTCACCGACAAGGCCGTGACCTTTCGCGAGGCGGCGGCCGAAGCGCGGGTGCGCATGCTCCCGCAGACCCTACAGATGATCGTCAGCGGCGGTCACCCCAAGGGCGATGTCTTTGCCGTGGCGCGCATCGCCGGGATCCAGGCGGCGAAGAAGACCAGTGACCTGATTCCCCTGTGCCATCCCTTGATGCTGACCAGTGTCAAGGTCGAGCTCAGTGCCCAGGGCGAGGACAGCGTGCACATCGTGGCGCGTTGCAAGCTGTCGGGGCAGACCGGGGTGGAAATGGAAGCGCTGACCGCCGCCAGCGTCGCCGCGCTGACCATCTACGACATGTGCAAGGCCGTGGACCGCGGCATGACCATCGAAGGCGTGCGGGTGCTGGAGAAATCCGGTGGCAAGAGCGGCGATTACCGGGTGGCTGACGCATGAGGATCTCGGTGAAGTTCTTTGCCCGTTACCGTGAGGCCCTGGGGCTCGATGGCCTGCTCGTCGAGGGTGACTTTGCCTGTGTCGACGATGTGCGCCAGGCGCTGCTGTCCCGCGAGGGCGCCAGTGTATTGGCCGAACAGAACCTGATGTGCGCCCGCAACGAAGAGCTGTGCCAGCTGGACGAACCCCTGGCGGACGGCGATGAAGTGGCGTTCTTTCCCACCGTGACCGGAGGCTGAGATGGCGATCCGTGTGCAATCCGCGGCCTTCGATCCCGGCGCCGAAGTCAACGCCATGCACGCCGCCGATACCGGGGTTGGCGCTGTTGTCAGCTTTGTCGGCTACGTGCGCGACTTCAATGACGGCCAGGACGTGCACGGCATGTTCCTGGAACATTATCCGGGCATGACCGAAAAGGCCCTGGGCAAGATTGCGGCCGAAGCCGAGCAACGCTGGCCGCTGTTGCAACTGGAGGTGCTGCACCGCATCGGCGCCCTGGAGCCGGGCGAGCCGATTGTCTTCGTCGGCGCGGCCAGTGCCCATCGCCAGGCGGCGTTCGATGCCTGCGCCTTTGTCATGGATTATCTGAAGACCCGGGCGCCGTTCTGGAAAAAGGAAAACACTGCCGACGGCCCCCGTTGGGTGGAAGGCCGCGACAGTGACCACGCGGCGGCCGCGCGCTGGAAAGACTGATCCCCTGATGCTGGCCGGCGGCGCCCGAGTCCGCCGCAATCCAATCTGTAATCGACTGCGACTGTTCCCGCCGACCGCTGGGGATAAGTCGTTGCGCGCGCCGTTGACGATATGTACGTAAAAGTCCAGTATGGAATTACAAGTACAAATACGCGTCCTCCGTTTCATCCTTTCCTTCTGTCTTGCCAAACCAACAACAACCCGCGAGAGATCGAACATGAAAAAATTCCCCCTCATCAGTGGCCTGGCCTTGAGCCTGTTGGCGTGCAGCAGCCTGATGGCTGCCGAGAAAACCCTGCGCCTGGGTATCGAGGCGGCGTATCCGCCGTTCGCCTTCAAGACCGCCGACGGCAAGATCGGCGGTTTCGACTACGACATCGGCAATGCCCTGTGCGCGCAGATGCAGGTCAAGTGCGAGTGGGTCGAGGGCGAGTTCGACGGTCTGATTCCCTCGTTGAAAGTGAAGAAGATCGACGCCGCGCTGTCCTCCATGACCATCACCGCGGAACGCCGCAAATCGGTGGACTTCACCCACAAGTACTACTTCACCTCGTCGCGCCTGGTGATGAAAAAGGGCGCGGTGGTGGATGAACAGTACGCCAGCCTCAAGGGCAAGACCGTAGGCGTGCAGCGTTCCACCACCACCGACCGTTTCGCCACCGAGGTCTTCGAACCCAAGGGCATCAAGGTGGTGCGCTACAGCAACAACGAAGAGATCTACATGGACCTGGCGGCCGGGCGCCTGGACGCGATCTTCGCCGACACCATTCCCTTGGAGGATTTCCTGTCGATGCCACGGGGCGCCGACTACGCCTTTGTCGGGCCCGAGTTGAAGGATCCCAAGTACGTCGGCGAGGGCGCGGGGATCGCGGTGCGCAAGGGCAACAGTGAACTGGTGGGCGAGTTGAACAAGGCCATCGATGAGATTCGCGCCAAGGGCGAATATCAGAAGATCCAGGCCAAGTACTTCAAGTCGGATATTTATGGGGATTGAGACGTTGCGGCGTTCTTGAGGACGCCTTCGCGAGCGAGCTCGCTCCTACAGGTGTTGTGCAATTGCGTGTAGGAGCGAGCTGGCTCGCGAACCTCTATTGGCCCTTCAATTCCTTCAGGTGCTTGTACACCGTGGCCCGGCCCATGTTCAGCACGTTGGCCACGTAGTTGGAGGCGCTCTTGCCCTTGAAGGCGCCCTCGGCGTGCAGGGCCAGTACCAGTTCGCGCTTGTGGTCGCGGGTCAGCAGGTTCAGGCCCAGCTGGCGCTCGCGCAGCCAGTTGTGCAGGAAGGTGTTGATGCGTTCTTGCCAGTCATCACGAAACAGCGAGTCGGGCTGGGGAATCAGCTTGCTCGGTGAGAGAAACAGGTCCAGCGCCGCCTTGGCGTTTTCCAGCAGCGAGATGTTCAGGTTGATGCACAGCACGGCCATTGGCTGGCCCTGGCTGTCGCGCAGCACGCTGCTGAGGCTGCGGATCTTCTGTCCGTCCCAGTTGAGCTTTTCATAGGGGCCGATGTTGCGTTCGTCGCTGTCGCCGCTGAGCAGGTCTTCCAGGGCCGCATCGTCGCCCACTTCGCGCTTGGACAGGTTGTTGGCGATGTAGTCGATCTTCTGCGTGCGCAGGTCGTGGAGCACCACCTCGGCGTGAGGGAAAAACAACGTGGCAATGGCATCGGCAATCGCCCGGAAATTGTCCAGGGCAGGGTCCTTTGCGGGTGAGGTCATGGGTCTTACTCCAGGCGGCATCGGCGCCCGCCGTTAGCGGGCGCTGGGAGTGTGCCGCAATCGTTCGGGCGCGTCATCCCGAGGGCCGTTTCAGCCCAGGCGGGCAGGGGACAGCAGGGCGGGCGTGAGGCCGAAGCGGGTCAGCGGTTCCGGCAGTGGCTGGCCCCGTACCAGGGCGGCGCTGGCCTGGCCCATGGCCGGGGAGGTCTGGATGCCGTAGCCGCCTTGCCCGGCGACCCAGAACAGCCCGGGCACCTGGGGATCGAAGCCGGCCAGCAGATCGCCGTCGCTGACAAAACTGCGCAGGCCGGCCCAGGTCCGGGTCGGACGTCGGATGCTCAGGGTGGTGGCTTCTTCGATCTGGTAGATGCCCAGGGCGATGTCCAGCTCTTCGGGCTGCACATCGTGGGGCTCGACCGGGTCGGCGTTGGCCGGCGAGCCGAGGAACATGCCGGCGTCGGGCTTCATGTAGAAGGATTCGTCCAGGCTCACCAGCATCGGCCAGTGGTGAGTATCGAGCCCTTCGGGGCCGGCGAAGATAAACGCCGCGCGGCGCTTGGGTTGCAGGCCCAGGCGGCGGGCGCCGGCCATGGCGCCGATCTGGTCGGCCCAGGCGCCGGCGGCGTTGATCAGCAGCGGCGCGCTGAAGGTCTGGCCATTGGTTTGGACCTGCCACAGCCCTTGTTCATCGCGCTGCAACCCCAGCACTTCATGGTCGGTATAGACCTGGCCCTGATGGCGGCGGATGCCCCGTAGGTAGCCCTGGTGCAGGGCGTCGGTGTCGATGTCGCTGGCACTGGGGTCGTAGAGGGCGCCATGGACCTTTTCGCGGCGCAGGATCGGCAGGCGTGCACAGGCTTCGTCGGCACTGAGCAGTTGCATCTCCGGCACCGAGGCCTTGGCGCTCAGGTATTGGCTGTTCAGTTCGGCCGGGTCACCGTTGAAGTCCACGGTCATTTCGCCCCGTGGGGTCAGCAGTGGGTGTTCGCAGAAACCTTCTGGCGGGTGGTCGAAAAAGTCCCGGCTGGCCAGGGTTAGGGCCCGCACCTGGGCGGTGCCATAGGCGGCGGTGTAGAGCGCGGCGGAACGGCCGGTGGAGTGGTAGGCCGGGTGCGACTCGCGTTCCAGCACGATGACCCGGCCGTGGCGCGACAGCCAGTAGCCGGTGGAGGCCCCGGCGATACCGCCGCCGATGATGATGAAGTCTGCCTGGGTCATGGATAACTCCGGAAAAAATGCAGGTGACGGGGGCTCATGGCTGGCGTTGCAAGTGGTACAGGGCATTGGCCAGGGCGATGTCTTCCAGGCCCAGGCCGATGGAGCGGAAGAACACATGGCGCTCGGCGCTGGGGCGCCGGGCCTGGCCGCTGAGCAGCTCCGGCAGGTCGCCGAGGATCGCCGCGCTGTCCCAGCCGTGCTGTTCGCCGGCAATCAGCATCTCGCCGGCCGAGCCCGGGGTGGTGCGCCGGTAGTCGCAGTAGACCTGCAGCTCCGGCAGGGCCGCGGGCGGTACTTCATGGGCCCGTGGCGCGTTGGTGCTGATGGAGGTGATCAGCGCCGGCTTGTCGAGGGTGCGGGGATCGATGACCGGTCCGGCGGACGAGGTGCAGAGCATGATCACGTCGGCGTCTTCGACAGCTGCTTCCAGTTCGGGAACCAGTTGCAGGCGTGGGTCGAGGGCCTGGAGCTGTGCAAGCTCCTCGGCGGGCTTGTTCGCCAGGCTTGGGGAATAGAGGCGGATGCTCTGCCAGGGGCGCAGGTCTTTCACGTAGTGCAGGTGAGCCTGGGCCACCGCGCCGCTGCCGATGATCGTCAGGTGCCGGGCCTCGGGCGTGGCCAGTGCCTCGACGGCGACCGCCGTGGTGGCGGCGGTGCGCGCGGTGGTCAGTTCGGCGGCGTCGCACAGCAGCAGCGGCTGGCCGCTGTCCATGGACATCAGCAGGGTCCAGGCGGTCACCAGCGGGCCTTCGGCGCGAACGATGTAGGGCGAAGTCTTGACCCCGTACACCCGATCCTCAGCCAGCACCCCGAGGTAATTGATGAAGTCGCCGGCGCCCTGGGGAAACTCCACCAGCTGCTGCGCCGGTTGCACGGCGAGCCCGGCGGCCAGGTCGCGGAACAGTTTGCGCAGGATCTGCGGGACGTCGATTTGCCCGAGCAACTGGCGGGCTTCGGGCTGGGCAATCAGGTAGGGCGTGCTGGACATGCAAGAGTTCCCATCAGATTAAACTAATTTGTCCATTATGGACTTTTAGTTTTGGCGGGCAATATCCAGGCGAAAAAAAACGCAGCCGGTGATGGCTGCGTTTTTTCGCGGCGACCGTGATCAGGCTTGCGGGCGTTTGCGCTCCACTGGGCGCAATAGCTCGGCGGGCGGCATCTCGCAGCTGATCTTGCGTCCCAGCAGGGCTTCGATCGATGGCAGCTGGTAGGAGTCGTCCTCGCCGGCGAAGCTGATGGACACGCCCTCGGCCCCGGCACGCCCGGTACGGCCGATGCGGTGCACGTAGTCGTCCGGTACTTCCGGCAGGGTGAAGTTGATCACGTGGCTGATGCCGTCGATGTGAATGCCACGGCCGGCCACGTCGGCGGCCACCAGGACCCGGATCTTGCCTTCGCGGAAGCCTTCCAGGGTCTTGATCCGCTTGTGCTGCGGCACGTCGCCGGACAGCTGGGCGGCGTTCACGCCGTCGCGTACCAGGCGTTCTTCGATGCGCCGCACTTCATCCTTGCGGTTGGCGAAGACCATGACCCGTTCCCAGCCGTTATCGGTGACCAGGTTGTACAGCAGCTTGTACTTGTCGGCCCCGGCCACGGCATAGATGTGCTGTTCGACGTTTTCGCTGGCGACGTTCTCGGCCTCGATCTCGACGATCGCCGGGTCGGTGGTCCATTGCTTGGCCAGGTTCATCACGTCATCGGTGAAGGTGGCGGAGAACAGCAGGGTCTGGCGTTCGCTCTTGGGCGGAGTCTGGCGAATGATCTGCCGCACCTGCGGGATGAAGCCCATGTCGAGCATGCGGTCGGCTTCGTCGAGCACCATCACTTCGACCATGTCCAGGTGCACGTCGCCGCGCTGGTTGAAGTCCAGCAGGCGGCCCGGGGTGGCCACCAGGATGTCGCAGTGGCGGGCTTCCAGGTGCTTGAGCTGCTTGTCGAAATCCATGCCGCCGACGAAGGTCATGACGTTGAGGCCGGTGTACTTGGTCAGCGCCGCGGCGTCCTTGGCGATCTGCACCACCAGCTCCCGGGTCGGGGCAATGATCAGCGCCCGAGGCTCGCCCATGTAGCGCTCCTTGGGCGGCGGGGTTTGCAGCAACTGGGTGATGATCGAGATCAGGAACGCGGCGGTCTTGCCGGTGCCGGTCTGGGCCCGGCCGATGGCGTCCTTGCCCGCCAGGGTATAGCCCAGCACCTGGGCCTGGATCGGCGTGCAATAAGGAAAGCCCAGGTCCTGGATGGCGTGCATCAGTTCCGGAGCCAGTTTGAAGTCGTGGAAGCGGGTCTTGCCCTCCTGGGGTTCGACCACGAAGTCTTCAAGTTTCCAGGGATTGGCCGGCGGCTTGGGCGCGCGCGGGCGGCGCGGCTGCTCAGGCTTGGGTTGTTCGGCCTTGGGCTTCTCTTGGCGCGGCGCTTTGGGAGCGCAAGGGGCGGCCGATGTGTTCACCGGTTCTTTTTTAGCTGCGGTAGCGGGGGCGCTCCGTTCCGGCTGACGGCCGTCGTTGCGGCTGCTGGAACTGGGGGAAGGGGCGCTGGGGCTTGGCGCGAGCGGCTCAGCCTCGCTTTTACCGAAGATTTTCTTGAGTGCTTTGAGCACGGTCATCTCATCAATTGGTTAAGGAATGTACGCCGGCCAGTGTAATGCAAGAAACGGGCGCGGCGTAGTCTGTCGCTCTGGGCCCCGGTTTGAGGCGGATTTTCTAGCGTAAACGCTCGTTCAGCCAGGTGCCGATGTCGCGGATTTCTTCTGGTAACACCTCGTGCCCCATTGGGTATTCCTGCCATGTCACGGTGACACCATGCTGTTTCAGGTACTCGTAGGCGGTGCGGCCCATGGCGTTTTGCACCACTTCGTCGTACTGGCCGTGCAGCGACAGCACCGGAATCCGCTGTTGACTGGCGGAAAGTTGCAGTTCGTCGCCAAAGGTCGGGGCATAGGTGGAGAGGGCAAGTACGCCACCCAATGGACCCTGCCATTTGAGGAAGGCGGTGTGCAGCACCACGGCACCGCCCTGGGAGAAACCGGCCAGGAAGATTCGCGAGGCGTCTATTCCGCTGGCGCGTTGTTCTTCGATAAGTCTGATGACTTCATCGGACGATTCATCGAGCTGTTCGCGACTGATCGCACGAGCCGGGTTCATGGCCAAAATGTCGTACCAGCTGGGCATGGCATATCCGCCATTGATGGTCACGGCACGGGTCGGCGCCTGGGGCAGGACGAAGCGGGTGCTCAAGAGTTTTTCCTGCAGCATCTCGGCCACCGGCAGGAAGTCGTAACGGTCCGCTCCCAGGCCATGAAGCCAGATCACACAGGCATCTGCGGGCTTGCTGGGCTGAAGAATCAAGGGCTCGGTCATGGCTGCTCCATTTTTGTGCGTGCGCGCTGATTGAGTGCGAGGTTAAGGGGCGCGCCCGGTTGATCGGTGAAGAAGATGTCGCACGGTTGAACGTTTTGCTATTGACCACTGGCTGAAACGCTTTAGCCGGAACTGTGGTACGGGCTTTGCTATGGCTCAGAAAGAGGAGTGGAAGTGATAGCACGCTCTGCCGGCGGTAACACTAACAGGCTACCGCGGGCGATGGCATAGCCAACCTCCTCTGATACCGGTTCGCCAATGGCCGCTACGGGCTTTGCGAACGGCAAAGGGCTACAGCCCGTTCGGCCGATTGGTGAGATGTAGGCCCCCCATTACGTGGATTTCTCCTACTAGACTCATAGCGAAGGTCTTACGCCGCTTGACCCCATAAAAAAGCCGACACGGGTCAACAGCGCCTCATGAGGGTGCGGCAGGACTCAAGCTCCGACACAACAAGAGCAAAACTGGAGGTTTGAATGAAGATGTTGAAATCCACCCTGGCCGCTGTCACGGCGGCCACGGTCCTGGCTACAAGCGGTTTCGCACAGGCGGGTGCGACTCTGGATGCAGTACAGAAGAAAGGTTTCGTACAGTGCGGCGTCAGTGATGGTTTGCCGGGCTTCTCGGTACCGGATGCGACCGGCAAGATCCTCGGGATCGACGCCGACGTCTGCCGCGCAGTAGCTGCTGCGGTATTCGGTGATGCGACCAAGGTCAAGTTCAGCCAGTTGAACGCCAAGGAGCGCTTCACCGCGCTGCAATCCGGCGAAATCGACGTGCTGTCGCGCAACACCACCTGGACCAGCTCCCGCGACGCGGGCATGGGCCTGATGTTCGCCGGTGTCACTTATTACGACGGCATCGGCTTCCTGGTGAACAACAAACTGGGTGTGAAAAGTGCCAAGGAGCTGGACGGCGCGACCATCTGTATTCAAGCCGGTACTACTACCGAGCTGAACGTGTCGGACTACTTCCGTGGCAATGGTCTGAAATACACCCCGATCACCTTTGATACCTCCGATGAAAGCGCCAAGTCCCTGGAATCCGGGCGTTGCGACGTGCTGACCTCCGACAAGTCCCAGCTCTACGCACAGCGCAGCAAGCTGGCCACTCCGACCGATTATGTCGTGCTGCCGGAAACCATCTCCAAGGAGCCGCTGGGCCCGGTGGTGCGTAAGGGCGACGAAGAGTGGTTCAGCATCGTCAAGTGGACCCTGTTCGCCATGCTCAACGCCGAAGAGGCGGGCATCACTTCGAAAAACGTCGAAGCTGAAGCCAAGTCGACCAAGAACCCTGATGTAGCACGTCTGCTGGGCGCGGACGGTGAATACGGCAAAGACCTGAAACTGCCGAAGGACTGGGTAGTACAGATCGTCAAGCAAGTAGGTAACTACGGTGAAGTGTTCGAGAAAAACCTCGGCAAGAGCACGCCACTGGCCATCGACCGCGGCCTGAACGCGCTGTGGAACAACGGCGGCATCCAATACGCACCACCTGTGCGCTGATGGTTCTATCACCCGGCGGGCCAACCGCCGGGTGATGTTCTGTTCCATTATTCCTGGGGCACTTCATGCAAAATTCAATCGGCGCACCCAAGCAGAGGCTTAGCCTCAGCGATCCGCGTGTGCGCGCCTGGCTGTTCCAGATCATCACCCTCGTGGCGGTGGTTTCGCTGGGCTGGTTTCTGTTCGACAACACGCAAACCAACCTGCAGCACCGGGGTATCACCTCGGGTTTCGACTTTCTTGAGCGCAGCGCCGGTTTCGGCATCGCTCAACACCTGATTGCCTACACCGAAGCGGACAGTTATGCCCGGGTCTTCGTCATCGGCCTGCTCAATACGCTGCTGGTGACCTTTATCGGGGTGATCCTGGCGACTCTGCTGGGGTTCATCATCGGCGTGGCGCGGCTGTCGCAGAACTGGATCATCAGCAAGCTGGCGACGGTGTACGTGGAAGTGTTCCGCAACATTCCGCCGCTGCTGCAGATCCTGTTCTGGTACTTCGCGGTGTTCCTGACCATGCCGGGGCCGCGCAACAGCCACAACTTCGGCGACACCTTCTTTGTCAGCAGCCGGGGCTTGAACATGCCGGCGGCGCAGATGGCCCCGGGGTTCTGGGCGTTCGTGGCGAGTGTGGTGCTGGCCATCGTCGCCATCGTGCTGATGTGCCGCTGGGCCAACAAACGCTTTGAAGACACCGGGGTGCCGTTCCACAAGTTCTGGACCGGCCTGGCGTTGCTGCTGGCGATTCCGGCGCTGTGCATGCTGGTTTTCGGCTCGCCGGTGCATTGGGAGTTGCCGAAGCTGCAAGGCTTCAACTTCGTTGGCGGTTGGGTGCTGATCCCCGAGCTGCTGGCCCTGACCCTGGCCCTGACCGTCTACACCGCGGCCTTCATCGCCGAGATCGTGCGTTCCGGGATCAAGTCGGTGAGCCACGGCCAGACCGAGGCGGCCCGCTCCCTGGGGCTGCGCAACGGTCCGACCCTGCGCAAGGTGATCATTCCCCAGGCCCTGCGGGTGATCATTCCGCCGCTGACCAGCCAATACCTGAACCTGGCGAAGAACTCGTCCCTGGCCGCCGGTATCGGCTACCCGGAGATGGTTTCGCTGTTCGCCGGCACGGTGCTCAACCAGACCGGCCAGGCCATCGAGGTCATTGCCATCACCATGAGCGTGTACCTGGCGATCAGCATCAGCATTTCCCTGCTGATGAACTGGTACAACAAGCGCATTGCGCTGATCGAGCGGTGAGGAAGCGCCCATGACGACTCATATTTTCAAGCCCGACATGCCGCCGCCCAGCCGCAGTATCGGGGTGCTGGCGTGGATGCGCGCCAACATGTTTTCCAGCTGGCTCAACACCCTGTTGACCCTGTTTGCCTTCTACCTGATCTACCTGGTGGTGCCGCCGCTCCTGCACTGGGCGATCCTCGACGCCAACTGGGTCGGCACCACCCGTGCCGACTGCACCAAGGACGGCGCCTGCTGGGTGTTCATCCAGCAGCGTTTCGGCCAGTTCATGTATGGCTACTACCCGGTGGAACTGCGCTGGCGAGTGGACCTGACCGTGTGGCTGGCGGTGATCGGCGTGGCGCCGTTGTTCATCTCGCGCTTCCCGCGCAAGGCGATCTACGGCCTGGGTTTCCTGGTGTGGTACCCGGTGCTGGCCTACACCCTGCTGCATGGCGGTTACCTGGGCTTGAGCAACGTCGCCACCAGCCAATGGGGCGGTCTGATGCTGACCCTGGTGATCGCCACGGTGGGGATTGCCGGAGCCTTGCCGCTGGGGATCCTGCTGGCCTTGGGACGACGTTCCAACCTGCCGGCGATCCGCGTGGTCTGCGTGACCTTCATCGAGTTCTGGCGCGGCGTGCCGCTGATCACCGTGCTGTTCATGTCCTCGGTGATGCTGCCGCTGTTCCTGCCCGAGGGCATGAACTTCGACAAGCTGCTGCGGGCGCTGATCGGGGTGATCCTGTTCCAGTCGGCCTATGTGGCCGAGGTGGTGCGCGGTGGCCTGCAAGCCATTCCCAAGGGCCAGTACGAAGCGGCTGCGGCCATGGGCCTGGGTTACTGGCGGGCCATGGGCCTGGTGATTCTGCCCCAGGCCCTGAAGCTGGTGATTCCCGGCATCGTCAACACCTTCATCGCCCTGTTCAAGGACACCAGCCTGGTGATCATCATTGGCCTGTTCGACCTGCTCAACAGCGTCAAGCAAGCCGCCGCCGATCCCAAATGGCTGGGCATGGCCACCGAAGGCTATGTCTTCGCGGCCCTGGTGTTCTGGATTTTCTGTTTCGGTATGTCCCGCTACTCCATGCATCTGGAGCGTAAGTTGGACACAGGCCACAAGCGTTAGGAGTACCTCCATGAGTGAAGCGAACAAAAAGCCTGTGGGCCCTGAAGGCATTATTCAGATGCAGGGTGTGAACAAGTGGTACGGCCAGTTCCACGTGTTGAAGGACATCAACCTCAACGTCCGCCAAGGTGAGCGCATCGTGCTGTGCGGGCCTTCGGGTTCGGGCAAATCCACCACCATCCGTTGCCTCAATCGCCTGGAAGAACACCAGCAGGGGCGCATCGTGGTGGACGGCGTGGAGCTGACCAACGACCTCAAGCAGATCGAGGCCATCCGCCGGGAAGTGGGCATGGTGTTCCAGCACTTCAACCTGTTTCCGCACCTGACCATCTTGCAGAACTGCACCCTGGCGCCGATGTGGGTGCGCAAGATGCCCAAGCGCAAGGCCGAGGAAATCGCCATGCATTACCTGGAGCGGGTGCGCATTCCGGAGCAGGCCAACAAGTACCCGGGCCAGCTGTCCGGTGGCCAGCAGCAACGGGTGGCGATTGCCCGGGCGCTGTGCATGAAGCCCAAGATCATGCTGTTCGACGAACCGACCTCGGCCCTGGACCCGGAAATGGTCAAGGAGGTGCTGGACACCATGATCGGCCTGGCCGAAGACGGCATGACCATGCTCTGCGTGACCCACGAAATGGGCTTTGCCCGCACCGTGGCCAACCGGGTGATCTTCATGGACAAGGGCGAGATCGTTGAACAGGCGGCACCGAACGACTTCTTCGACAACCCGCAGAACGATCGCACCAAGCTGTTCCTGAGCCAGATCCTGCATTGATCCTGATCCAGGGCCCGCGCTGACGATAAACCCGGACTGGCTCCGGGTTTATTTTTGCCCGGCGTTCAACCGCCGGCAGCGCCGAGCTGTGGTTCGGCGGGGGCGCCCAAGGTCGAGGGCGCCGGCCGTGGTTCGCCCAGCTCCAGTACGTCCTTCATCAACCGTGGGTGGCGATCCAGCAGGCGCATCAGCACGTACAACGGTTGGGGCACGCCGACTTCGCCGCGCTCGTAGCGGGAAAAGGCATTGTGCCCGCCGCCGGACAGCAGTTTGACCGCTTCCTTCTGCGAGAGGTGCAGCTTGCGGCGGATGCGCTTGATGTCGGCGGCGACGCTCTGCCGGTACTCCTCCAGCAATTGGTCGCCCGCGGCGGCGTAGCGTTCCGCACTGGCGGCGTCGAATTCGATTTCACCGCATTCCTGGCATTCCCAGCCCGCCAGGCCATGGAGGTGACGCTGCAGGTGCCGGTAGTCGATGAGCTCGCTGCGCTGGTCGAAGGCCAGCATGCCGGTCGGGGCGCCGCAGCTGTAGCATTGTTGCCGTTTCATGTCTCTGCCTCCTTGAAGGAGATCACCGGAGGCCCTGCTCCGGGGCGGTAGGTGACCTTGATGTAGAGCGTCCAGTTATCGATGCGGGTGTAATACACGTCCTGCCACAGCCGATGATCGCCATAGGTGGTCATCGATTTGTAGAACAGGCTGCCCTGGAGTCCGGCTATCGCTCGTTGCATGTCGGCCAGGGACAATCCGAGTTCCCTGCCGCAGCGCAATGCGCTTCGAGTGAAGGCTTGTGCCCCTTGCCGAGCGACCTGCGCCTTGATCAGCGACAGGTCATGGTGAGGTGTTTTCTTTTCCATGAGACACCCTTGAGGCTTGATCGAAATTACCCTTATAGGGTTTTTTGTCAAGGCCTGTTTGCCTTGGCGAAAGTGCCTCCTCCAGCCTAAAACGTTGAACTCTCGGAAAAGCCTGAATACCATGTCGGACAATTCATCCGATGATTGGATGATTGAGCGAGTCCCATGAGCGAAACATCCCCCCTGATCAAAAAATCCCTGGTCGACCAGGCCCTGGAGCAACTGCGCAAACGCATCAACAGCGGTGTCTGGCGGGTCGGCCAGCGCTTGCCCACCGAGCCGGAACTGGCCCATGAACTGGGCATCAGCCGCAATACCGTGCGCGAAGCCATGCGGGTGCTGGCGTTCTCCGGACTGATCGAGATCCGCCAGGGCGACGGCAGTTATCTGCGAGCGGTGGCCGATCCACTGGACATGCTCCAGGCCCTGTCCCAGTGCTCCCTGGAACAGGCCCGGGAAACCCGGCAGATCCTTGAGGTGGAGGCGGTCGGCCTGGCGGCCCTGCGCCGCACCGACGAGGACCTGCAGGCCCTGAAGCAAGCCTTGCAGGCCAGCAGCGGGCATTTTCATGGCGACCTGGAAAGCTACATCGGCTGCGACCTGGTCTTTCACCAGCGCCTGGTGGATGCCGCCCACAACCCGACCCTCAGCCAGCTGTACCGGTATTTTTCCAGCGTGGTCGGCGCGCAGTTGCGCCAGACCCTGACCCTGACTCCGCGTCGCCAGGACGTCTTCGATCTCCATCAGCACCTGCTGGATGCCATCGAGCAAGGCGACCCCGAGCGGGCTAAGAACCTTTCCCGCCAGTTGATCAACGAATCCTGAATCCGAGACCTTTATGTCCAACCACCAGGCCCCTCCGAACACCCCGTCGCCTCCAGAATTGCTGATCGACGCCGAGGCCGATGACGAACCCGTCCAGCAGGCCCCTGCACCCTTGCGCCGGCCCTGGCTGTTGCTGCTGGGGCTGATTCTGGTGGCGCTGAACCTGCGTCCGGCACTGTCGAGCATGGCGCCGTTGCTCAGTGACGTCTCCCAGAGCCTGGGCCTGTCGGCGGCCAAGGCGGGGTTGCTGACCACCTTGCCGGTGTTGTGCCTGGGGCTGTTCGCGCCTCTGGCGCCGCTGCTGGCTCGGCGCTTCGGTGCCGAGCGGGTGGTGCTGGGGATTCTCCTGACCCTGGCCCTGGGCATTGTCCTGCGCAGCTCGCTCGGTGAGTTCGGCGTCTTTGCCGGGAGCGTCCTGGCCGGGGCCAGCATCGGCGTGATCGGGGTGCTGCTGCCGGGCATCGTCAAGCGCGATTTTGCCCGGCATGCCGGTACCATGACCGGGGTCTACACCATGGCCCTGTGCCTGGGGGCGGCGATGGCGGCCGGCGCGACGGTGCCCCTGAGCCAGCATTTCGGAGACAGCTGGGCCATGGGCCTGGGGTTCTGGGTGGTGCCGGCGCTGGCGGCGGCGCTGTTCTGGTTGCCGCAGGTGGGGCACAAACACGGCGCCCATCATGTGGCCTTCCGTGTGCGCGGGTTGCTGCGTGATCCCCTGGCGTGGCAGGTGACCCTGTACATGGGCCTGCAATCGTCCCTGGCCTACATCGTGTTTGGCTGGTTGCCGTCGATCCTGATCGGTCGCGGGCTGAGTCCGACCCAGGCCGGACTGGTGCTCTCGGGATCGGTGATCGTGCAGCTGGCCAGCTCCCTGGCGGCGCCCTGGCTGGCGACCCGGGGCAAGGACCAGCGCCTGGCCATCGTGTTGGTCATGCTGATGACCCTGGGCGGCCTGTTCGGTTGCCTGTATGCGCCGCTGGACGGCTTGTGGGGCTGGGCGATCCTGCTGGGCCTGGGGCAGGGCGGCACCTTCAGCCTGGCCCTGACCCTGATCGTGCTGCGCTCGCGGGACACCCATGTGGCGGCCAACCTGTCGAGCATGGCCCAGGGCGTCGGCTACACCCTGGCGTCCATGGGGCCGTTTGCGGTGGGGCTGGTGCATGACTGGACCGGTGGCTGGAACGCCGTGGGCTGGATTTTCGCGGTGTTGGGCAGCGGGGCAATCATCGCCGGGTTGGGCGCCGGCCGTTCGCTGTATGTGCAGGTGCAGAGCGAGAGAATCTGACGGGCTTCGCTGTCGGTATTTGCCTGGCAAATGCCGATAGTTTTCCCGGGGCATGGGGATTATTGTGCTGGCATTCCCTTGCCCTTGCGGAGTCTGTCCATGAGTGATGCCGAACGCGCCCTGATCACCGAGTTCTACCAGGCCTTCCAGCGGCTCGATGCCGAGGCCATGAGCGCCTGCTACACCGAGGACATCGTATTCAGTGATCCGGCCTTCGGTGAATTGCGCGGACGTGATGCCGGTGACATGTGGCGCATGCTCACGTCCCGGGCCAAGGACTTTTCCCTGACCTTCGACCAGGTGCGTGCCGAGGCGAACACCGGCAGCGCGCACTGGGTGGCCACCTACCTGTTCAGCCAGACCGGCAACACCGTGGTCAATGACATTCAGGCGCGCTTCGTGTTTCGCGACGGCAAGATCTGCGAGCACCACGATCATTTCGACCTGTGGCGCTGGGCGCGTCAGGCCCTGGGGGCCAAGGGCCTGTTGCTGGGCTGGACGCCGCTGTTGAAGAGTGCCGTTCGCGCCCAGGCCCGCAAAGGCCTCAAGGCCTTCCAGAGCGGTCGCTGAACGCCATCCTCTGCTAAGATCGCGGCTTGTTATCCACAGGTCCCGATGGTTTTTGTGAGCAGCCCCGATCCATCCCCCGTGATTGCCGCCGACCTGCCCGCGCCGGCCAGCAAACCCTGGTTTGTGTACCTGGTGCGTGCGGCCAACGGCGCTCTGTACTGCGGCATCAGCGACGACCCGGTGAAGCGCTTCGCCAAGCACCAGAGCGGCAAGGGCGCGCGTTTCTTTCTCTCCAGCCCGGCGGTGGCCCTGGTCTACACCGAAGCTTGCCGAGACAAGAGCGAGGCCCTGCGCCAGGAGCGGCTGATCAAGAAACTCAGGAAGAGCGCCAAGGAGTGCCTGGTGGCTTCGGCCAGCGCCGCGGCATCAATCTGACTGATAGGTTCTCATCAGTTGCATCTGTAGGCCGCCCACGGATTGCGCGCTAAGCTTCAGCGCTCTCCCTCTTGTGGCGGACCCCAGCATGTCAGAGTTGATCCTGCACCATTACCCGACTTCTCCCTTCGCGGAAAAAGCCCGCTTGCTCCTGGGTTTCAAGGGCCTGTCCTGGCGCTCCGTGAAGATCTCCCCGGTCATGCCCAAACCTGATCTCACGGCCCTGACCGGTGGCTATCGCAAGACTCCGGTGTTGCAGATCGGCGCGGATATCTATTGCGACACGGCCTTGATCGCCCGGCGCCTGGAGCAGGAAAAAGCCTCGCCGGCGCTGTTCCCCGAAGGCCAGGAAATGATCAGCGCGACTTTCGCCGCCTGGGTCGACTCGGTGGTGTTCCAGCATGCGGTGACCCTGGTGTTCCAGCCCGAATCGGCGGCCGTGCGCTTTGGCAAGCTGCCGCCGGAAGCGGTCAAGGCCTTCATGGCCGACCGCGCCGGGCTGTTCAGTGGCGGCAGCGCCAGCCGTCTGCCCCTGGACGTGGCCAAGCATCAGTGGCCGACCCTCATGGCGCGTCTGGAGCAGCAGCTGCAGCGCGAGTCGGGGGACTTCCTGTTTGGCGAGCCGTCGATTGCCGATATCGCCCTGGCTCACCCGCTGTGGTTCCTCAAGGGCACGCCGGTGACCGCACCGCTGGTGGACGAGTATCCGGCGGTATCCGCCTGGTTGGCGCGGGTACTGGGCTTTGGTCACGGCTCCTTCACCGAGATGAGCGCCGAAGAGGCGCTTGAGGTGTCGCGCAGCGCTACCCCGGCAGCCCTGCCTGATGAGCAGTTTGTCGATCCCAATGGCTTTGCGGCGGGACAGCAAGTGCTGATCGCCGCCACCGACTATGGCGTTGATCCGGTGGCGGGCGAGTTGCTGTTCGCCGGCACTGAAGAGTTGATCCTGCGCCGTGAAGATCCACGTGCCGGTGTGGTGCACGTGCATTTCCCACGTTTGGGTTTCCGCATCCAGGCGCAGTGATCCATACCTGTAGGCGCTGGCTTGCCGGTGCCTACGGTTGCAGCGCCGCCATGATGGCATCGGGATCATAGGTGCGGAGCAGGGTTCCATTCACATCCAGGATCGGAATCCCGGCACCACCCAGAGCGGTGTAGGCCTTGCGCGCCTCGGCATCTTTCTCGATGTCGAACTCGCGGTAGGGAATGCCCTTCTGATCGAGAAAGCGCCGGGTGGCCTTGCAGTACCCGCACCAGTCGGTGGCGTACAGCACCACCCGGGCCTGGCTGCGGATCTCTTCGCTGACCACCGCCGAAGGGTTGAACAGGCGCTCGATCTTGCCCCAGTGCTGGTAGATCACCACCACCAGCAGGATCAGCAAGAACTTCTTCAATACCCCCTGGAGCATCAGTTGCGACGCTTGAGCTGGTCGGTCAGCTGGGTCGGCAGGCCCTTGATGATCAGGGTCCCGGCTTCTTCGTCGTACTCGATCTTCGAACCCAGCAGGTGAGCCTCGAAGCTGATGGACAAACCTTCGGCGCGGCCGGTGAAGCGGCGGAACTGATTGAGGGTGCGTTTGTCCGCGGGGATCTCCGGTGACAGGCCGTAATCCTTGTTGCGGATGTGATCGTAGAAGGCCTTGGGACGGTCTTCGTCGATCAGTTCCGAGAGCTCCTCCAGGCCCATGGGCTCGCCGAGCTTGGCCTGGCTGCTGGCGTAGTCCACCAGGGTCTTGGTCTTTTCCCGGGCCGACTCTTCCGGCAGATCCTCGCTTTCGACGAAGTCGCTGAAGGCCTTGAGCAGGGTGCGGGTTTCGCCCGGGCCGTCGACGCCTTCCTGGCAGCCGATGAAGTCGCGGAAATACTCCGAGACCTTCTTGCCGTTCTTGCCCTTGATAAAGGAGATGTACTGCTTGGACTGCTTGTTGTTCTGCCACTCGGAGATGTTGATCCGCGCCGCCAGGTGCAACTGGCCCAGGTCCAGGTGGCGCGACGGCGTCACGTCCAGCTCGTCGGTCACGGCCACGCCTTCGCTGTGGTGCAGCAGGGCGATGGCCAGGTAGTCGGTCATGCCCTGTTGGTAATGAGCAAACAGCACGTGGCCACCCACTGACAGGTTGGATTCCTCCATCAGCTTCTGCAGGTGTTCCACCGCCACCCGGCTGAACGCGGTGAAGTCCTGGCCGCCGTCCAGGTACTCCTTCAGCCAGCCGCTGAAGGGGAAAGCGCCGGACTCGGGATGGAACAGGCCCCAGGCTTTGCCCTGTTTGGCGTTATAGCTTTCATTGAGGTCGGCGAGCATGTTCTCGATGGCCGCGGACTCTGCCAGTTCGGAGTCTCGGGCATGCAGAACTGCGGGGCTGCCGTCGGGTTTTTTGTCGATCAGGTGGACGATGCAATGACGGATCGGCATGGGCTTCTCGGCTGATTGAAGGGGGAGGGCGGGCTCCCCGAAAAAGTGCCCAGTGTACCGCAGCCGAGGGTTCGGGCGCGGTTTGCCGGGCGATGAACGGCTGGTCGGTAACGCTTATGCATTTTTTTACCGATTTAGAGCAATAAAGCTGACCAAATGGCTAGGTAGAGGCGGATATTTCCCCGTCTGTGTGCTAGTTTTGCCCCGTCTTACGCGATGTCTCAGCGTTAAGCGTGCATTCAGCATTTGTCGGGTCGAACCAAACCCTGATTTCGGTATCTATAACCCCGATCTGTCGTGGTTGTAACCGGGGTGCCAGATTCACAAGATCTGGCTCGATGGCTGACACTGCACTCTGCAATCCAAATGAATTTGATAGGGAAGGAACACCACAATGGCTATTACTAAAGACCAACTGATCGCTGATATCGCTGAAGCTATCGACGCGCCGAAAACCACCGCGCGTAACGCTCTGGACCAACTGGCCCAGATCGTTGCTGATCAGTTGGAAAATGGCGGCGAAATCACTCTGCCAGGTATCGGCAAGCTGAAAGTGACCGAGCGTCCTGCCCGTACTGGCCGTAACCCATCGACTGGCGCTGCCATCGAAATCGCTGCCAAGAAAGTTATCAAGCTGGTTGTGGCTAAAGGCCTGACCGACGCTGTTAACAAGTAAGACTTGCAGTGAAACCGTGCTCAGAAGTTCTCCGGGCACGGTTTGTGTGACACCGATTCACGCAAGGTGAATCGTCTTTGAATCCCCCGCCTCTCTAGCTCTTCCTGACCCAGCGTTCCTGACTCCAGGCCTGTTGCTGTGCCTTGTCCTTGAAGGTCCAGGCGACGAAGCGGCTCTGTTTCTGTCCCTGGGACATCTCCACCACCTGGCTTTCCAGGGCGCCGGCCTTTTTCAGCGCGCTTTCAATCGCCGGCAGGTTCGAAGCCTTTGACACGAGGGTGCTGAACCACAGCACTTGCTGGCCGACGCTCGCGCTCTCGCTGATCAACTGGCTGACAAAGCGAATTTCCCCACCTTCGCACCACAGTTCCCGGGCCTGACCGCCAAAGTTCAGCACCGGCAGCTTGCGCTTGGGATCGGCCTTGCCCAGGGCTCGCCATTTGCGCTGGCTGCCGCGGGTGGCCTCATCCAGGGAGGCGTGGAAGGGTGGATTGCACATGGTCAGGTCGAAACGCTCGGTGCTTTCCAGCAGGCCGCTGAGGATCTGCTTGGGGTTGCCCTGCTGGCGCAGGCTGATGGCCTTGTTCAAGCCGTTGGCCTGGACAATGGCCTTGGCCGCGGCCAGGGCGGTGCTGTCGATGTCCGAACCGAGGAACTGCCAGCGGTAGTCGCTGTAGCCGATCAGCGGGTAGATGCAGTTGGCGCCGACCCCGACGTCCAGCACCCGTACCGCCGCGCCCCGAGGGATTTCACCCTGGTTGTGGCTGGCCAGCAGGTCGGCGAGGAAATGCACGTAGTCGGCGCGACCGGGTACGGGCGGGCACAGGAAGTCCGCCGGAATGTCCCAGTGGGCAATGCCGTAGAAGGCCTTGAGCAGGGCGCGGTTGAACACCCGCACGGCCGCCGGGTCAGCGAAGTCGATGCTTTCCTTGCCGTAGGGATTGAGGATCACGAACTGCCCCAGTTCCGGGGTGCTCTTGATCAGTTGCGGGAAGTCGTAACGCCCCTGGTGACGATTGCGCGGATGCAGGCTGGCCTTTTCCCGGGGCGCGGTGATTTTTGGGGCGGCGGGCTTGGGCTTTTTGCGCGCAGGCTTGGGGGTGTTGGGGGCGGTCATGGGG
>Ga0194135_10000157_pt1 | contig 39654 bp, 35 predicted proteins | sample LitLau_LLRF_2013_FD_134024 | JGI IMG/M metagenome (GOLD analysis project Ga0194135, IMG submission 134024) | Freshwater sediment microbial communities in response to fracking from North America - Little Laurel Run_MetaG_LLRF_2013 (version 2) | ecosystem: Environmental > Aquatic > Freshwater >... | reverse complement strand
TATGTATATGTGTGTTATGCTCCCTCCCTCCCTCAACAATTGCCCAACAACTCTCTTATATTATTTTATTTGCACGCTTCACACTGCTAACGAGGAGACCATTCATCAGGTGAAATTTCTCATTTTTACAGATGGACGAGGAACAATCAGACAGTGAGGAGGTGAGCGGCGGCGGTGGTGGTGGAAATGTCGGTGGAGTCAACGATGAGCAGCGACAACCTTCGATGGTGGGGGATGAGAGGGAGGAGGAGGAAGAGGAGGAGGAAAATAATGTAACGACAGATGAATCTGGTGCTCTTGCATTGACACGATCGATCCCTGCTGCAATCATTTCAGCAGCCGCTGAACGAGAACGATTGGAACGAGAACGGTCTCGGAAGACGAACAATCCTGTCAAGAAAATACACAATAATAACAACAATAATAATAATAATGAGCAGAGTATAATCCACAGTGCTGGAGGGGATTGAAGAAGAGATGAAGGACCAACTTAATAAGTCCCTTATTACAACATTCGCACATATATATATATATAATATATATATAAGTATATACATATATTTATAGGACGTTCAATTTCATCACAGTAATAATATAATAATTATGTTGATGCGCACACTTATTACACACACACACATGAGTAAACTCTGGTACAACTCTGAAGACAATGGAAACATGATGTGAATATACAAAGGAACGCGTTGCCTTAAAGAATCATCCACACTCAACGAGTCGGTTTAATTAACAGACATCAGCAGATAAAATATTTGTACATATTTGAAACAAGTGTATAGGTTAAGTACTTTAATGTAAGAAACGTAATTATTAAGGCTTCCAACAATCATATTATTGACCAATCAATTTATGTTACATAGTGAAAATAATTATTATTAATATATGTAGAGCAGATTATCTAGTTTTTGAAGAACAAGTCACCCAGTTCGCTCCTTTCATCGCACCTTTCTTATATTCCGAAATCGATAATAATATATATATACGTTACATACGAGACAGAAGTTATTTTGTATTTCTCAAGCCTTCCTCTTCGAGATTGTATTCCATGTAATGTCAACTCCAATTTTATAATGGTTTTGACCATTCCTTTTTGAAATTCCAGCTTTATACTCGATTATTATTAAAGGAACTAGAGCTTCCAGCAATTAACTCATTCCAATGTAAACGAAGGACTTATTGCAGGAATGTTAATGCACTAACAACGCGTGAGTCATTCTCTGAATTTATTCATGATTTCCTTCTTAATGTTGAATCCTCATATGGTACTTTCAACTTATCGCTTGTACCTTTGTAACATTTCTTTTTCAAGACTTTACTCTATAATCAATTCAACCATCAACCACCAGAAAATTAAAGCGTTCATTTATATATGAGAGAGTCAGTAAACACAGATTAATAAACATACTTCGATTTCATTCCACACATCGTACATAAACCGTAAAAAATAAGATGAAGCACTGCTATATAAGTTCTTGATGTAAAGCAACATTATTATTATTAGTTTAACGATAACTTATGTTTGATTAAGTTGTGTTTGTAATATATATATATAGGTTCTTTCGTCCCTGTGAGAGAAACTTGAAAATTTCTTGTATAATCATTATAGCTTATCTGTAAAAAGCGATTTTCTCTTTCCGAAATACTTCGGAGTTGCTAAATACACGGTACTTGTAGATGTTCGTGTACAAAGATTACATTATATAGGAACGTATAGGTCTGTATTATTTTGAACTTCGTGTTTGAATTTTGATTTTTGTTAGTTTAAGTAACGCGTGTGTAAATATATAAATATATAGGAACGTTCAGTAGTTTTCAAAAAAATTTATAACACTGAAACTAAGAGGAGGAAATGTAAGAGACAAATTAAAGGTAACCGGGAGCAATAAGAATTAATTCACTCAGCAACCAGCATAATACTAATAATAGCGTAGCAAATGATAGCCCTAAGATTTATACATCAAAACAATAATTATAAGTGTGTACGAAATGTCCACTTTTGCTTTTTGTACATACGTTGAAATAATACTCGAGAGTTTTAATGAACTAGATTTAAAGTTATTTTATCGTTCACAGCCTTCCAAATAATCTACTCAATTTATGTTCGATCCAATACACTTATAGTGTGTTACTTAATTCCAGGGAGTTTATATAATAAAGAAGCCTCAAACAGGAGCAACTAATCATGAAAGATCTTCCATACAATGAGTACAGAGGTACACTGTAGATAAACAGTAAAGTGTAAATCGCTTGTACGTAATCATTTATAGTTTTAAAAACTCTCTTCACGAGCTGTTACGTATAAATATATATATATATATTTGCTGTATCTGTAGCTAAACATAAAAGTACTTTAGAAGGAGTTGTAGCACCAAAAATAATCCGTTGTCTTCTGCCAAGAAATTTTGTAAGAATCCACAAATTTGATAATAAATTGTGTTATTGTCTCAATCTTTATTTGAGTTGTGCAATCGTTATTTCGTATTTTGTTTCTTTACGAAGCTCATTTATTACATGAAATTCATATATGGCCCATTGCATAAATCTATAGAGTCTCCAGAAATCATTTTGCTTTGTCCATTCATCCGGATCATCAAGAAGTATTTTCACCTGCTTTTTCCTCTAGTTCTTCTTTTGATCTCGTACGGAAAAACCCTTCAGGCCAGATTGAAAATGGGTTAACAAAAAGGGTACGATTTCGTTAGCCTTCACCTTCTCACCTGGTTCAATGTCAATTTACTCCGCTTCATGAATTTTACTCTGATCTGTAAAAACCTGAGTGCTCCTGGGCAAGTGTTCCAGTCCTTTCTTTGCTCTTCTGTCATCCGGAGTAAAAAATTAAATACTTCATTGTTCATTAGATACATTATTGAGACCTTTAACCAGCTCCGCTCTCCAGGATTCATAGAGCATCTGTGCATAAGTTCTTCTCATGATGCAATCCCTATTCATCGTATTTGGAGTCTGTCTTGTGTGTCTGCATATAACAAACGCTGGAAGAATTCCGCGAAACCATTTGGCAAAAAATGACGGGGCAAACGCTCTTCTCGGAGGAATAGTTGGAGGTGACATATAATCCTGACTTTACTGTGCACTATATACTTGACCAATAAATGTCTGAATATTTGGTACGCAGGTGGCATCGGTGGTGCATTAGGATCTGCATTAGGATCAGAGGACGGTAAAACTTATGGAGCTTTAGGAGGAATGATAGGTCAGTGTCTATTAAAAAGATATAAAAAGTAGGGTGGCATTTACGAGCAATTTATGACAAAGGTGGGGGCGTGGGGGGCTACTATGACAGAGGCGATGTCGGAACAACACTGGGAGGAGCTTTGGGTGGCAACTTAGGAGCTGGAGTTGGAGGTCTGATCGGTGGTGGCTTGGCTCACGAAGCAAGTGCTCTCGTTGGTGGAGGAGTTTTCGGAGTTGCAGGAGGCCTCGCAGGATTAGCAGCTTTGGGACCTGTTGGACTGGCAGCTGGAGCTGCTGGAGGGGTTCTAGTAGGCGCTGCATTCTCTCAAGTAGTTGTGGCTCCGATTCTTGGAATTGTCACTGGAGGAATCCTTGGAGCCATTGGAGGCGGAGTAGGCGCGTTTTATGGAAGTGGTGTGGCAGATATTCTTTTGAACTGAAAGATTTCTAATTCTCCTGATTCTATGTGCTTCATTTCACGCAATTTTTTGTTTAGAAAATAAAGACACGTAGAATTTGTTTTAATCCAATTAATTCCGAATTTGGCAAAAAGTTTGTCTTGGCCATATCAAATGTTAATTATCAGTGTGTGGTTTCATGAAACTCACTCGTGGAATTCACATTATCAGAGATACAAATAAGTGTCTATAAAGCTCCTAAACTATATTGTGCAATCTATTTCGTCTTAATTAAGAAGTCATTATCTCCGATGGAAATGAAGTCACACGGTGTTTTTCAGAGAATTGGATTCCTTTGTCATCGCATCGCAATAATTTCTCTTCGATGATTCCTCCGAATAAACTGACGAGAAAATTAAGTTGAAACTTAAATGCGAAGAAGCTATAGAGTTGTGTATTCATTGTAAATATCGGTTGGCATAATGAATCTGTGGTATAACTATACGGAGTCAGCAGATGACTTGTTTCATGCTAAACCCAAAGCGTCACTAAAGCCCCGATTGCCAATTTCCTACTCCACAACGGTAAATCCGAGATTTTGTTGTGTATTCTCATTTCTCAACCAAATTTCGGTTGCCTCACGTGGAGCAAATATGACGGAGTTCTCAGATTTCGTAGTAAACTTTTGTGACCCAACTCTCTCTCGGAGATCTCGCGAAGAAGACATAAAAGACTCGGGAGTTTCAATCTTAAGCTCTAGTCTATTTACTATTCGAGAACAAGAAACACTTCAACTTCAACTAGTATAATATTTGAAATCGAACCGAACTATTTTGTTTTTAACACTCATCAATACTCATCATCAGTGATGAGTCGTTACACTAATAAATTGCTTCGCAGTTGCCGTTAAAAAGTTTATTTCAATTGTGAAAGTGATCGTACAGCACGCATAGTTACTTCATAGACAGTAAAGAATCGTGAAACTAACGCATACAATCCTAAACCATGCCGTCTCACTGTATAGCAAAGCCTTTGCAAAGGGAGCTGGCAGATTCGATCATTCGCCTGGCTCATCCTGATGACCTCAGAATTTTGTTAGCGTGTGGAGCCAAAGTAAACGACGCAGTGACACAGGTAACGAATTTTTTCTCTGGTTGCCCCCTTTCTAATTGATCGTACCTGATTTCTCATCGAGAGATCCTTTGTTTCGACAACGAACGAAGTCCATTTGTTGAACTGTCAAATGTTTTGCGTCTCGGGTTTTCCCAAAGACTAATAACAAGTGAGAGTGTCGGGCAATTTGCCAAGAAACTTCGCAATACATAAACTGACAGTTCACAAGTGTTCTAAAGTTGCATCGCACTTCCATGGTCGTTGTTCCATTGAACAAGTGGCAGCAGAAAGCAGAACTCACTCAGATCAGATGTGATGGCTTCAACTATCTTTCGTTTTTAATATCAATTAACCCACAATCTCGTGCAATCACACGCGTATTGCGTGGATGAAATCAAACACATGTGACTCACAATCAGAATGAGCAATTAAAGTCGTAAATTAAGATTAAGAATAATTGATGCTGAGGACGACTTTGCTTTGAATTTCAGGGCCTTCGACCGATCCATTACGCAGTGTGGCAGCGATACAACGAAGCAGTTCAACTTTTACTTGTCCGTGGATGCGATGTAAATTCGACCGATGATTGTGGCTATTCACCTCTTCATCTGGCTGCAGAACATGACTATATTGACATGATGAAGGTGACCAGCAATAAACAACTTTATCCGCGTAATCTCCTTCCTTTTAGTGCGTTAGGCGCAATTCCAAGTTTGGCTTAATGCCCATTTTAACCATTAAGGGTCTTTCTATATATGATTTAAACCATTATGGTGCCCATGTGAAACTTCGGGTTGTTTTTTCTCGTTGTCTGTGCGAGTAAGTTCTATTTTCTGTTCCTTCGAGTCGCAGATATATTTTGTTTGTTTAAGACTGCACTGAATGTTATGAAACTTGGGAGAAGAATAAATAACATACATTGTCATTATTTAGTCACCTGATCTATGTATATGCAACAAGTGTTGTATGTAACGATGTGTCATTTCTTTTAGGTCCTTCTGGAAAATGGGGCCAAGACTGACTACCGACCAGAGATGGAGGATGGAGTGATGTACCCTCGAACGACCCTTAGTGACGAGCCCCTTCGATTGGCCATCAAGAATCATAACTTCACAGCTGCCCGTATCCTCCTAGGTAAATGATTATAACCTTACTTGTATGGATAATGGAAGAAGCTAGTTACTCATATAATAACTTTTACTTCATACAGATCACGGAGCAGATCCAAATGCTCGATACTTCTTTGGTTCGGAAATCAACTTGATTCCCAGCACGGAAGTTGAATACTTGAACCTCCTGTTGACTTACGGAGCCACAGTCGACGCTCGTGATCGTCAAGGACTGACTCCGCTCATGCGAGCTTGTCGGATCCCCGTAGCTATTCCATCAGTTTTGTGTTTGATTGCCCATGGTGCCGATGTGAATGCTATGACAGATGAGCGACATGACTTCAGGACAGTTCTTCACTATGCAGTTCTGTCTGGATCTTTGGCAATTGTGTCTCTTCTCCTGAAGCAAGGAGCTCAAGTCAATCTTGATCCTAAAGTTTACCAGAAACCTTCGTCTTTAGACTTGGCTATTTTACATGGTGACACGGCAATGGTTCGTTTGCTCATTGATGCTGGTAAAGGAACAACTTAATAAAATCTTAATCGACTTGTCTCAAAGGAAAGTTTGTGGTCTAAAGGACAATAATGGTGCTTTTGTTTAGGAGCAAATGTAAATGCAAGTTCTCATGTAATCGGAGCTCCTCTCCATGTCGTTGCCTCAGATAGCATCCCTAACAGAGTGGAAATTCTTCGAATGTTATTGGAAGCAGGAGCTGATCCTAACTTAGTCGTTATCAGTGACGATGGAATGCCTCTAAAGACCCCACTAGGAGAGTATCTCTCTTGCAACACAGAACTGGATAGAACTGTCATTCGTCTCTTTCTCAAGTTCGGAGCAAAAATTGTTCTCAAATCTCAGTTTAGAGATCCTCATGGAATTCTAAACTGCCTCGAGAATCTCTCACAAGACGACGAGTTACTGAGGGAAACTCTAGCCACTGCGGAGGACTTCGATCCCCCGATAATTCGAAGATGTGCTGCTTTGTCCTCTTCACAAAAAGAGTACGTCTTAAGTCTCTCACGTAATCCTAGAAGTCTCAAACACCAAACGAGAATTTTCCTCAGACAGCAGTTGGGAAAGGAGTTGCCAAAATGTGTCGATAAGCTCGACCTTCCCAGAATTCTCGTCCAATATTTGTTGTTTGAAATAAGCTAAGCCCATTTATTTGTAAGGAATTGTGTTATATAGTGAGTAATTAATTTCATTAATTTGTATACTGCTGCGAAAAGCATATATTTATACTTTGCACTTGTTTGCTTGGTTTACTTTTAATATGAGTGGCGCATCGCAAATTTTTATGTTGGTGAAATACAACAACTTTGAAGACATGATGGTCTTCGTGTAATACATTTTCTCGACCGATAATATACTTATATTTCTTTCATTACTTTATTGTTGCATACAAAACACAAAACGCACGAGTATAAATGTACATAACAGTCCCATCGTGGTATTGAGATTTTAACACGGTTTGCATTAAAGAAGAAGAGTTAAAGTGAAAGTTAAGGGTAATAAATTAAAAGGGTGCAGTAAAAAATCTTATGAATGGGCCTTATTTGGATTATGAGTTCCATTCGAACAGAGAGTGACACAAGGTCAAGTACCCACTGGACACAACGAGAGACACGACCATCATAGGAAAGCCAACTCTACAGAAGTAAATTCGAATCGTAAAACATATAAAACTGTATGAGATCCAATTGATTGAGCTTACTTGAAGTACTCCATGAATGAGAATCTGTAGCCATGTTGATCAGCAACTCCAGCACATACCACGTTTGCAGACGCCCCTATCAACGTTCCATTTCCTGAAGAAGCAATAAAGAATAATTAATAAAGTCACCCGTAATTGAGAAAGAATAGATTACATAGAATAATCGACTTACCTCCAAGGCAAGTTCCAAAGGCCAACGCCCACACGAGAGGCTGAAGCGGAAGACCAATGTTGGAAGAGACACGTGTAACTATTTTGATCATCATTGTTGTGAAAGGAATGTTATCGATGAAAGCAGACGCGATTCCAGAGACCCATAAGATGAGAAGGATCGCAACTGTTAATCGAGACTCCGGGTTGACGCTTCGAATGATATCTTCTGTTTGAGTTCCGATCCACTCCAATAATCCGAGCTTCGCAACACTCTGCAAGAAAGAAGTAATCGTGAATTCATGGAAATGAATATGCTGAGGCAGTATATATATATAGACTTGTAGGACTTCTCGGTTGCTAAATACCTCCATAACGATAAACAACGCTGAAAAGAATATGAGAGTAGACCATTCCACTCGAGAGAGGATTCCTTCCAAGTCTTTCGGGTCGGACAAAATCAGCAACATGACTGCTCCAAGGAGAGCCGTCCATCCCATTGACAAATTTAACTGAGGAATCGAATGGAGAAAAAACAAGACGATGACGATAGACAAGACGAATCCACATTTGATCAGCAGCGGCCAATCTCTGATTTTGCACTGAAATTGTTGTTGTATACAAGCAAAGAGAAAGGTTTTTAGTTCGGGGAATTCTTTTTTATGTGATTTTGAGACGAGAGATAACTTACACTTTCCTTCAATTCAATAAGACTGGCCTTGTAGCTTTCCACAGATTGTCTACAAACAAAATCACAGAGTTAGTTTGAGATTTTGAGATGCTGATGAATGCGAAATGTACATAGGAAAAGCTCATGTAGGTTTATGCAATCAATACCCTCCCATTTTTATTTTTGCTTTGAGTTTGTTCTTCAGCTGGACCACTTTGGACAGCAATAAAGTCTTCACTTGTCCCTCATCCTTGGAAAAAGAAGAAAGAGAGTCCGCTGTCCGTGTCCACACTTCTATTTCACGTCTCAATTCTATCACAACCCAAAGCAGGTATTGATTGATTTGAGGAATTTAGGATTTCTATTACCATTCATAAGCACACAAGAGAAGTTGTTTATACCTGCTACTTCATAAGGCTCAGAGAATTGTAAAGACTTCATTGACCGAAAGGTAATTCGAAGCTGAATGTAGCTCACAAACATGACTGGAATAATTCCTAGAATCATGTGAGAAGCAAAGGTAACAAAATCGATTCCAGCCTCGAGAACTTCTTTATCATTGGAGATTATGACATTTGGAGGGTCTCCTACAGGCGTACACGCTCCGCCAATGTTGGAAAATATTACAAGGGAAATTAGAACAGGAACTGGATTCAGTTGCATTGCTTCACAGATTCTATAAACGCCATGACAGATTATAACTTTAAGCTACTTTCAAGGTATATATTTATATGGGCTAGCGACAGTTGCTTTAACTAACCTTATTGTACAAGGAGTGATAAGTAGAATTGTCGTAACGTTGTCTAGGAATGCCGACACTATGGCTGTAAAAAGACACAGCGAGGTAATCATTGGCCACACTTGTCCGTTCGTCACCTATATGCAATAATTAATTAAAACTCTAGGTTGAGAATGTACTGTACAAAGTGTTCTTATCAAACCCTTATGAGTTGTGACTTACTTTGTACATGAAATAAGCGCAGTAGTCAAAGAATCCAGTCTCACAAAGAATAGAAACCAAAACCATCATGGAAAAGAGAAGTATGAGAGTCTCCATGTCTAACCAAGAAACCATTTCTTCAGTTGTAGGACGCTAGAAACCAGACAGAAATGAAGTTTCATGTTCCGTTTGTTTTCATATTGAAATATTAGAATATCAAATTTCTACCTCGTCAAATAATGCTAAGATTCCGATTGCTGCAGCTGCTGCTAGCATAGCCGCAAGAGTTCGATTGACAAGCTGAAAATGCGCATAAATCATGTCACATCAAATGATTACACTGCATGAAAATTAAGTAAACTATGAAACAAAGTCTCACTTCAAAAATTATGAGAATGTACAAGCCAACTATAACAGCTCCTCCGAACACAGCCCCATTTTCCACAACTTGGGAGACCAATTTTACTGAAACGGACATGGGGAAGTTCCCATTCATATTCGTTTTGAACACAAGATTGTAGTTTTCATCTCTGTGAAAAACACATTGACAAAATTGATGTAGACTGTAATGAATTCCTTTTGAATGAAGTATATACACATATGACACACTTACTCCCAGTCGAGAGAGGTTAAAGTAAAAGCATGAGACACTGTCGATTCAGAAACAGTTCCTATGCTTCCTTCGCTGAATATTGGGAGTTCCCATCGATCGGTAATTTCCTAAGAATTAAATGTTCAAGTAATAATATACTCAATCAGACACAATGAAAAGGGATATTGTATGACAACAGAACTTGCGTATTAGAAATTACTTTGCTATCTTCTCTAGACTCAACATCAACAAAGAGTCTGTCTTGAGTGTAGTTGGCGAATTGAGGCGGATAAAAAGCTCCACGCACAGTTATAATGAGAAGTGGATACCAAGGAACAAGCGATCGAAACAGCCTCAATGGAAATACTATAAAGAATAGTTTGAGGATTACACTTTTGCTCATGTCCTTGAAACTTTGGAACTGAAAAATTATGTTATTTTTACTGTAGGGTTTTTCTGTAGAAGTACTGATTTGTACAAAACGCATTTCCGTTTCACTCGTGGCTGTGATTACTCCCTGGAATGGGCAAAATAAATATTAGCCATCAGCAGATATATCATTCCCAAAATCATTTAGTTTGTGATAAAAACTTACGGCGACTCCTACAAAGACTCCAATGAGAATTGCTATTTTAATGTATCTACCAATACCAAACTTTTCGGGGCCTTCGAATGAATTGAATTCGTAAGCAGAACTGCCACCTCCAGAATTCGGGCCTGGAGAAGGGGGGCAACTGTTGAATCCACTGGACAATGCTCCATTCTTTCCTGTTCCTAGTCCAGGTCTGCAGGGAAAAGTCTCTCTGTTACATATTCACACTTTTCTAAAGATTGAAAAAATATTTGACCCAACCTGAAAGACGTGTCTACTGTTAAAAAGTTGTCATCTTGCTCTATATTAATGATAGGAATGTTCATCTTGTGCGAAGGAGGGGCTGAAGGAACGTCAGAGGATGAATTGAACGAAGATTCGAAATATCCGTTCCCATAATTGTCATCTCCTCCCGTGTACCTCGAACTAGGGTTTGGAATTGAGCCATACGACCTACACGAATGTACAATTTAAAATTAGTAAACTGCTTTCACCTCAATAATATCTCTGTCAATTAATTGTAGTTTCGCACGTTTGTAAATTGTTCTGTTGTGAATACAGAAGACTTGTTGAAGGCTGGGGATATCCATTTTGTTCTTTGTAAGCTTCGGATTTTGATGGAACACTTTTACCCAAATTCCTCTCCACAACCAACGCAGCTCTCTCCTGTCAAAAAATATTATTTTACGTGTAAGTTATATGTAAGCATTCATAATGAGAATAGGTAAGACCAGAATTTGGTCAAAGAAGGAAACCATAACGCATGGCATTTTTATTCAATTACCCCAATTTCTGTTATTCTTGTGACCAGTTTATTCCACTTGGATGATTTCTGAGACGATGGTTCACCATATTCATCAGCTTCATCATCTTCATGTGCCATTGTATAAGTGTATCTGGGGTTTGAAATCATGTTATTAAATTTCAGTTCCTTTCAATTAAAAAAACTAAAGTCTATAGTCCGAACTAAATCCCCGTTATGATACTAAGCGTGCTGGGATCAAATTGACATCCTCCCAGTCATTCACTGCTCATTAGATTCATTGCAGAACTTATCACCATAAAACTTTCCGTCATTCATGACCATTTATTAACAAATCAAATGAGCAAATAACCCATCAACACCACTGCCACTTGAACTTACAGTTAGCAATAATATAAGTGAGCAGGTGAGGCTATATAAAACTTAACTCTCTACCACTCGACTGAACGATAACCACTAAACTCTGCAGATAATTATGAAGAACACTAAATCACCATCACTTCGAAGTAGATGGCTTTAATACTACTTTGTAGATTGTAGAAGCCTTGTTAATTTACACACTGAGACAAATAAGATAATGCGCTTTTACGCATATCACTAATTAATATATATCAATAATTTGTTAGATCATCAATGGAAAATAATTAATCTTTGTTTTACAAATCATGTGATGCAAACTTTATCTGTCCTCTACGTACTTATCACAGTTCTATCTACGTTAATGGCTGGGTGAAATACTTGCAATCCTTTATAGCCTGTAGCATACAATATATGACTCACCTTGATGCTTAACGGAATTTTTTTCACAAAATTGCGAAACTATCAGAGTTATCTTCTTCCTGCAAAGTATGCAGAAATATTGTTTATTAGGAAGCGTGTATTTTTAAACAGTAAAAATAAGTTACTTATTATTATTCTACTTCATCATACTTTAAAAAGTATTTGTTCGGCATAGAATCCGAAGTCCTCTCTTCTTCTAATCCTTCTACTCTGCGTGGAGTGCTTGTTTACGAACTTTGTGATCTCACGTATATTTATTTATGGTGGTCATTGTGTTATTTTTCATAATGTAATATATATCTTATCTAATGCAAAGAAGTGTGAATATGTGCAGGATTCAAATGCAGGAGTGGAAAAATATTCCATAAGTCTCATTATTTAACTTATGAAGCTATATCATCCGATCATTTCATGTCCACCTTTTGTACAACAAGGAATCACGTAAAGAATTGAAACGATAAAACAGATCTGTCTGTATATTTTAGGCAGATAGATATATATGTAATATGTAGTAATATATGTACACGAGTGGTTCATCAGGCAACTAGGGTACTATGAGAATGGAGACACGTACTCACCGGTACACCGTCTTGCTTTCTCCAAGCATGGTAAATAATCAAGTAGGGGATTTTATTTAGAATATTTCATACAATTGTTTAATGAGAGACGACATCAACGCCACTAAACGACGGGTGTCTCTCGTAATAACACATGCGATCATGTATAAGAACAATCAACAACATTCAATCAGTATCGCAGTCATTAACACCGGTTACATTATTGAGTAAGATTAGAAGAGTTATGAAATTGATAAATGGAAATGCTTGCAAATAGTTTCTTATTTTACTATTGTAGTGTAAGAATAGAATTGTAAATTGAAACTAATGAACGAATACAATATGATTGAGTAATCGACGTACATTTGAAGTTGATCTATTTCTAATAGAATGATGGATTTAATACTAAGAGAAGATGTTGAGGCTCGAAGTACATTTATTGACAATTCTCTGAATGTATATAGAAATGAAAGTGAGAGTTCCATGCACAATGGGTTACAAGATGGTTGCCTACTTTCTTCATATAATGAACAATCGGTCATTGAGTTGGGTTTCTCTTGAGAGTCGATGAAGTATGCTGCAGTTCCATTCCAATAAGTTGTAGGAAAATGTGGACAAGAGTTGCTGCTGTGGTGGTTCTGTTAGGAGTTCAAAGTTTGGTAAAGGAAGTGACCAGTATTTGGAAAGAAGGTGACGGAGGAGTCCAGTTTGTGTTCAAAGGACAGACGTACAATTTCTCCTCAAAGGATTGCAGTGGAGGAGTTTTGTTTAAGAAGCCTTTGGACCTGAACTCTGTTTGTCCTCATGGATAGTAAGAATAGATTCGTAAACTACACTACATTTCCAATGCTAATAAGAATAGAACGAAGAGATGATTGAAGGGTTTACTTATGTCAGCTTTCTGCAGCGACCCAAAGGATGTTCATCTTCCCACGAGATCATTATAGCTGGGGAAAAGCTTCCGTGTCCGGAGCTTAACGAAAAGAGATCTGTCAGGGTAAGTTTCCAACAACTGGGTGGACACTTAATAGTTTAAAGCTTTAATCCGAACTTTCATGAATGTGTAATAAGGTTCAGGCATTCATACCTTTGACAAATCCCGGAGCTCCTACGGAACACACGATAGCTTTGTATAATGACCCGGATACCCTTGAAGGATTCAGAAGGTATACATTGAGATTGGCGAAGGATAAAGGTTACGTTGGGGGGTTCAATGGTAGCGGCTTGATGGTTGTTTCGAATCCTGACAAGATTCCAGAGACTTCCATTGGTCCCCTTTGCTACCGAGGAATTCACGGAGCTAATGGGGCTGCATACAAAGTTCACATCCAAGGAAATCTAACGTCGACAAATGGTTAGACAAAATTGTGCATAAAGTTATGCCCTAAAGAAACTAATTGTTTGAATTCCAGAGGAAAGTTTTTTTCATAATGGGTGTGATTCAAAAAGCCTCAATGTGAATTTGAAGGATGCGAAGAAGTTTGCAATGTCTGATGGATGTAAGAGATGACTTTTTACAGAATTAAGAAATAAGCCTTGAAGCTATACAGTATGATAACTTTACTTGATAGTTTCCAAGCGATTTGCAAGAGGGATAGCAAGTCAAAAAAGTCATGACACAAACAAGGCAGAACGAAATTCGAAACCTCGCCCTGATAAAAGTGTAACTAGTTCCTTTCTTGATACAACCTCTGATTTGAGAGAAACCCGAAGTTTGCCATCATCATCTAAAACGAAAAATAATTTCAAAACCTCATCCGATGAGTCAATTGTAAAAGGACCTGCTAAATCGAGCCCCACCGATAAAAAATCCCTCTCTAAATCACCTAATTCAAAAGCTAAGCAATATCCGAAGAGTAAAAAAACTACAGGTGCATTGAAAGTAAAGCTGAAAGAAGGAATCAAACGAGTAGCCGGTAAATCATTCGTAGGACCTGAAAAAGTAAAAATAAGAAAGGAGTCGCAATATAAAGGAATAGAAAATAAGTCGAAATCGAAGGAAATTATTAACACAAAGAGGACGATGGAGATTGTAGGTTTATCAGCGGAAGAAGAATCTGGTGAATCAGGTCCAAAGAACAAGCGTGCAGGAACGATCGAAAAAAATAAGAGAAATAAAAAAGGCTCAAAGAAAAAATCAAGCAAACCCTCTTATGAGACTAGTACCTCCGAAGAAATAATTGATAATAACTGGCGTTGTATGAAATACACAATTATAAATCAGATTACAACATTCATATTCGAAACTAATTAATTTCTTTTACTCATCCAGCTGTGGAAACGTCTCTGGAAGTAGAAAAACTATATCATACGACTACTGATTCTGATTTAAAAGAAACAATTATAGTTGAAGACCACGCCAGGGTGAGATAAATTTGAAAAAAAATCTTTTTAAATTTTAAGTTAAACTTGAGAAGATTTACAACATTTTCTCTGTGTTTGTTGATACAAATGTTGAATTCGCAGTTTGTATCCACATACTTCTTGGAAATGGTAACTATTGGAAGAAGTAGAGTAGGCGAGCTCTTGAGTGGAAAGAATCTCTCTGATCCCAACGCTCCATCACTTTTCAAGAATAACAAAAGTAGCTCACTTCAAACAGATTGGTATGCTTTGATGCAAAAGCAAGTGAAAGTAGCTGAGACTATTGTCCCAGAGATTGTAATGCCTAGAGGAATCTTTCAAGATGCTCTGAATGCCTTTTCCTTCATGTTTCGAAATTTACCGGACAGGCAGGTTCTTCAAAATCTTAAGGGTATTCTAGACTCATTGTCCAAGTGTCAAAAATGGTATGCAAGCAACCCGATAAAGATTGACTTCGACACTAGTGCTACTACTGCTTGTCCTCCTAAAGTAAGCCGGGGAGCTTATTTTTAATCACTTCATATAATACAGTCGAGTATAAGTTTTAAACTAAAAATAAGTTTATATGTGTTATGATAGGTGGGTAATGTAAGTGAAAAGCCTTCTTTTGTATGGAATCCTGAAACGGATTCCCCTCAAGATTTATCTGGTCAGTCTGAAGTAAATTTCCCCAACCAAGAACCCATTCGATTCAGACACAAGACTATTCCCGGAAATACCAATTTAATCGTCCAATTGATGTTCACAGCCATGGATATAGTCAATGTAGCATGTTTCAAGCGCTTTCAACCCTCTGGAGTCAATTTACATTCTAGAATGACTTATTACTTGATGTCAAATGTGTTTCTTTCTCCGGAAGTTCACGAGTATTGGAAACAAGGAGATATCAGCCCGAATGTGTTTGTGAGTCTTTTACCAAACTGGAACTCAGGAAAATCCCTTAAAAAAATGGGAGAGGAACTGGACATGATACGTGTAGAACTAAGAAAAGCAACTGTCTACCGTTCGTGGATCACAACGGATCCTAACCAATACTCAATGAAGAGGATTTCTGTTGAGAATCAAGACAACGGGAATGAGATCTCGTACGAGAGCCAAGCACAAAAGAAAGCACGACACCATGTGGAAGAATTAATAAGAGCATTCCTGTACTTGGAAGAGCCTACCGACGGCACTGAGGACCCTGACGATGACCAATCAACAGCAGTGGAAGAGAAAGAAAGTCAAGAACCAAATTCAACTGAAGTTTCTGGGAATGATAAGGATGATACTGAATCTGCGCCTGACAGTCCTGTAGAAGAGTCAGCAGTTGTCCCAGCTCCACAAGAGTCAGCATCATCCACAAGAAACAAGTAATTGTAAATCGCTGTATTTTAATTGAGTGATCATGAATTAATCGAAAGCCATTAATTATCCAGGAGAGACACGAACAGGGAAAAGTTGAGACACAGGGAAATCTGGAACGGTTTGGCCTATTGCTTGAGTCTGACAGAAGAATTTACTCGGAAAGGTGAAACTATTCAATTAGGTATCCATCCGAGTCTAGAACTACTGCAGACTCAGATTGTGTGCTAAAAGTGGAGGCTGGATGGAGTTTTTCCTTCCCAAGAGAGGATTCATATTTGCATCATAGACTTTGCGCATTTAAAGTCTATGTCCATACTTTATTTATTCATAGAGAAGAATTTGTATCACTGGGAGATATTTGTGTGTAGAAAGAAATTGTAATTAAAATGCTAATTAGCTTAAGTTCTACCTCAAGGTTGGAGGATTAAAAGTCAAATCACACTTCAATGTCAACTCGACTTTATACCTTGCATTAGTGTGACCATCTCAACTGTTTCAAAAAGCAAATGGAAATGCATTTCATAACAGGTTGGAACGTGTGTGAGGGGATTGTAAAGTTGTTTAGTATATTATGTTGTTTAGCCAGAACTTCCAGGTTTGTGGTCACGTTGAGATTTTGTACTCAAGGATGCTCAATATTTTCAACACTTCTTGACTTCAACAACTCGCATTTGTCTTGTGTGCTTGCGTCTCAGAGCACTCTAATGTAATTTAGTGTCCACACAAGCTTATGCGAAGTAAGTTTAGCATTTCAAAATTCATAAATACTCTATTAACTCTATAATGAAGTACGACGGAGGGTTGCTGCGTTTCTTCGTGTCCCTCGTCATCTGTGTAAGTGTTGTTCGTTCACAACGCCGTTTAGTGTGCTTGGATAACCAAGCAGACGTAGAGGGAGGAGGCTGGACTGTCGTGAACTCGAATATGAAGTCAGTCGTGAATTCTAAGGTACTGCCGAAAACCTTTGGAGACTTAAAATCCCTAGACGGAGAAGGAATTTGGTACTTTGATGGCTCAGGAGTTGGAAACAACAAGGAGATTGTTCTCAAGAGTCCTCCCAATTTGTATGGAGGAAAAGGTTTAACTCCTAAAAGCGTTTTAATGTATATTAAATACTACGATAATTCGCCGAGGAGAGTCAGTCTTTTTCCAGCGGCAAGTAGCAATGCAGGACCGTTGCAGCTTCTTCCAGTTTCCAGCAATGGACAATGGTCGGAAGTGAGACAGGAAATCGACCCAAAACAGAGCCCAGTAAGAATTCGTCAGAATTCAAAAGTTTTTAAGCACGAATAAAACTTTTTTCTTAGTCAAAATGTCATATACAATTCCTATTTTTCCTTTATAGATTGAAATTACAGCGTACCTAAGCGGTTCTAATCAATTCATACTGTTTGAGAAAATAGTCATTGCAGTAGACTCTCCACTTCCTTCTGATTTGAGTGTGTCCTGTGCAACACTAACTGCTCCTCCAACGATTCCCCCTTCGGCTTCTGTCGTCACTTCAACGAGGAAACCTTCAGCAGTCCCTTCGCCTGGAAACCCTGGATCTTCTTTACCTTCCCGAGTCAGCCAACCGTCCGAATGCCCTGCTCTTCCACAACTTCCGGAGTGCAAATGTAATTGTAATTGTAACTGTGCCAAATGTTAATATAAGAGAGGCTTCAGTATTTCAAAGCGGGGAAGAGGAGTTCAGGATGATATGGCGTTTATTTTTTAGTTACAAATATAATTATATATATATATGCGTATACAGGCGTGTTTTAATATGTTCTTCTGAAGGGCTCTTATTTTATATGGGATAAAGTTGTACATCAATTACAAAAGCACTTCCAATTACTTTGGGTATAAAATATGAGCAAAGGGTTTAGTTGTACTATTATCATTGGAGAAAGAAAAGATCAAAGCGTACGATATCTAAATACAAGGCATAACCTCCAATGAGTCTTAATTCCTCAGTAAATGATCATCACTCACGCAAAAACCTTCTCTGCACATGTTGACCTGGCTTGTAATACATAATCAATATTTTATAGTTACTCTGAATAAAATTAAATCCTTTTTAAAGACTCTAATACGCAGCACGCGCTCCTTTTGACGGATACACAAATCCTCTCGAATTTCGGTAAGGCGATTATATCTAGTCTATGGCCCTTAAATACTTCCGAGACTTTATTTCTCAGAATGCTTTATGAAAAGAAATTTCTAACTATCTAACGAGGCAAAATTTCATGGTATATGTAACCTTGCTCCGGAGTTTAGAATAATCATGTTGAAGTAAAATACAACATATTACGAATCACAAATGTAGGACAGACACAGCCATACACGTATAAAGTTAGAAAGATTTTTCCTGATGTTTGTTATACCCGAATAGTAATATGTTATATCATAATTGCATGTAATAGACGTGTAGAGAGGGACATGATTATTTGGTGGAATATATAAAAACTTTGGAGCAGCAGCACTTAAGAAAGTAGTACAGGAAGTGTGAATGCCAAGCAAAGTGGAAAAGTGGAATTAGCGCATGAGGGCAGAATAAAGTTTAATCCTGTAATTCCAGAAATGCACTGTGTGTGTAGTAGTAGTAGTATATGGCTATTGAAAGAGTATTTTGCACCAGGAAAGTTTCGACAAATAAAACAAAGTTTAGATAATATCAAGTCACAACATCGGATCAAGCCAATAATAAATTCCACGTTGCAAGAAGACTATACATATCAATTCAACAGCCAAATTGGCTTTCATCACAAACTATTTAGTCAGAACGAGAAGAAAACAAAGTTTAGGGAAGGAAGCCCTAATATATCATCATCATCATCAACAAACGTGTGTGTGCAATTAGAAAGCCATTATTCGATAACCAAATAGGCAGTTGGTTGTGGGTGAGACATGCAACAGGAGTACAAGGAAGGATGCCAAGGACCCTGCTGGAAAGTATATAGTATGCACATGCCGTTGTAAAAATCAAACTACACACACGTTTCGTATGGAATGCAAGTGTGTGGAAGGAAAGTTTTTAATTAATGCAGAAGGGAGAGAGACTTTGATGAAATATTAATTAAAAGGATTCCACGATTTATTGCCCGAAGAAGTTGGGATTCCGGCATAAAGTGACACAACAAAATGTCAAAAAGTAGGTCAAACGCAGCTCGTGTGTGTGTAAGAAGCAATCACCATGCGGCCATTTGCAAATGTCCCGAGTTTATTCGCGGAAGAATTGCATAGATACACTTGATGATGATACAACCTGCTCTTTGACTTCCATCCTTCCATGATCATTACGTATGCATATTGAAATGCATGTGTGTGTGTGTGTGTGTGTGGCAACAGGCCTTGGTATTTCCAGATAGACGGAAGTAATTTAACTAACCAGATAAGTCTTAAGTGATAAGCTAACAAGACATCCTACTCAACCTTGTCTTTAGTTATCCAAACCGGGGACCATTCTAATCAAAGTCTTTTAGATTATCCCCAATGTGAAGGAAAAAGCGAAAGATAGATACGCAGTTTCAAATAACATGGGCAAAATAAAAGGGCACATAAGAATACGCTCAAAATACACGATTTTTATTATTGTACCATTCCAAGAGTTCCATGGTTCACCTGTTGCCCGAATCCGGGTATTTCCTTTGCTTCTGAGCTTGCATCACCACTGTATACAATCGGTCATGGTCGCATAGGAGCGCGTGTCTACCTAAGGTCTTCGTCTATTATTTATGCACCAACGAGCTTCAAATAATTTTAATCATTCCTCAATGCACATTAGAGGCGGACTTCTTTCACCCTACCTCTCTGGCCTATATTTTACATATGAAGCGTTTCATACCTTTATTAACGATGCTCCGATGCATTTATATTGGGACATCAAAGACAACAACAGTTTGTTCGCGTGTTCTTATGAAGCTTAATGATGCATGAATTCGTGAATGTGTAGGCACACCAATAATAGATGATATCTTTGAGAGCATGCATAAGCATGGGGATTGGGTTCGCAGGCATATAAACATAGTAGGTGATGATGATGATGATAATATAGTGTACGCGTATCTTTTAATACCCGGGTATTATTTATCATGAATCCTTCCATCGGAGATTGTAAGCTTGGAATCATTTAATTCCTTCTTAAGAACATCCCATCAACGTTTGTCTTCCAGGAAGACTTGCTACAACTACCTAGTTCCAATAATAATTGGACTATTAGAGGCCAAAAGTTTCGGGAACCCACGTGGCATCCTCCGACCTCGACTGGTTAGTAATTTCTCTGTGTTCTGTCACGAACACGGAGTCGACCGGCTTTCTTTACGTAAACAATGGTTAAGTATCAACTGTTGGTGGATACTTTGAGAATGTGGTAAATGAAGAGAATGTGATGACGTTGATGAGAAGACTGATGGCTGGTCATATTAGGTTTCGGGAGACGTTGTTTGTGTCCCCTCCATACCTCCTCCAGTGGGTGTTTAGGTTTTGGTTCCGAAGGATCTTTGATAGGCACTTGCTCCACGTGCAGCCTTAATCTCCTTTTCCTTACGGATTCTTCGGCTTTCTCCATCCATCCATTCTGTTTACCCGTTTCATTTCCTGCATTGAGTCAATCTGGGAAAGCACACATCTCAACCGAACCTGCTCGTTCCTATTATAGACCGATTTAATGACTTGGAAAGAGAGGAAAGCTTGCATACACCTTATAGGCACTTTTGATGAATGTCGCTGAATCCTTTCACCTTGCCTCGACTCCTTTTCCTCCGTAAGGCTCTCATTAAAAGCTGTTTGCTTAAATTCCTTTGAAACTCGAAACTGTTCATGCTTACATCTTGCAGCTAATTTCCGTATGTTCCTCTGACACACTTAGGATTTCTATGAAAAATTCAATAAAACCGTGAAAATCTTTTACAATTTTACACAGCACAAACCGAGTACATATAGGCGAGATTTAAAAGTCATCTCGTGCCAATTAATTGTGATAATAAATGAATACAGTTTTATGCGAACTTTTTATGTTTTTCATGTTACGCTTAACTAAAAGTCAGTGCGAGATAATCAATTAATTTGTCCGTGCTGAAGGTTTTAGACTCAAATATGGTTAACAAAAGTTTCTTTCATGAAATAAAATAATACATTATGACAATGAAAACTAATTTAAGAGTTAAAGGTTTCCTATCAACTTATTTTTACGTGTCAATTAGCAATATGAAAGAGACTGAATAAGTTTTTATGCCTTACAAGAATCCTTTTGTAGTTGCAAAACAAAAAAGTTTTTGATAAAGTAAAGTTTAAGACTGCGTGAAACATGAATAAGACAGAAGATTAAGTAATCTTACCTGGATTCCGTCTTCGCTCTTTCCAGCCATGTGAAAAGCCGGTTAGCTTAGCTAGCCATACAGGTTATCTTATTTGTAAATTATTTAAGGTGTAATTAAAGTTTAAACTAGTAGATTTACTTGGATTAAGTATGGAGGACTTAAAACCAGAGAGACACGTAGGGCCGGGGACTGACGAACAACAAAAGTTGATTGAAGCTTAGCAGCAAGTTGCAGGCAGACTAAATGCATAAGAATTTTTCAGCTGGCGAAATAAACCCAGATATACTTTGGACCTCAAAGCTGGTGAGGCCAAAGCCGAAAAGTGAGGCGCAGAATCCCCCGATTCGGTTTCTTCCTTTGCCCTAACTTATTCCGTGCTACTTCTATACCATTGTGACCACATTTAGTTCACTAAGAAATACTTAATCTATTCATTTAACTTATAGTGCTACTCAAACTTGCCTATCACCAAAATGACATCAATATGATGTGATAACGAATATATGGAATTGTATTTCAAAAATAAGTAAGTCACACTTTTTGGATGGAATAAGTATTGGGTAGTTAGTAATGTATGGGAAATCATAGAAGTTCTTTACAAGACTATCAGGTATTGAAACTGATACTCACAAAGGAAAGCGGATGGAAATAATAAATAAATAAATATAGTTATGTATAATTTCCAAGAACATGAGGGTTTGATGCATATTTGCACTTCGTGTGCATAGTTAACTAAATGATAGCTTAGCGGTGGCAAATTCTGTTGTAATTGTAAGTTGAAAGTGTCTATGTAGCATTTAGTTATAATAGCAAGAGAGATTTGATTAAACATTTAATGATAGTCTCGTGCACATAGCAGTAAAATGGTTTTATAAATTAACCTTTATTGAAGGATTATTTAACGTTTATATCGTCGTCATGAAATAGAACTTGGGTAGACTTATGTAGTATATATCATACGAATCGTTGCAATTCCAAGAATAAGGTCTCTCTTGTGTCTTCATTCATATGCGGAGAAGGCCGCGACAAAAACTAGATTATCACAGTACACCATGAGGGTCACATCGTCATCATCATTCATCTTCGTCTTGCACGGAATTTACGTGAGATCTTCAAGATGAACCATTTATAATGGTAGTTTGTTTGTACTAACTCTATTGAAGGTACATTGTGTCTTACAACGCTATCAAATTGTTGTCTGTTGGATTCGACCCTTAAAATTATTTCATTGTCAACGATGGTGTTGCATTTTTTTTGGCCATGAAGTGAAAAAGTGCCGGTTCTGAATACTTTCCTTCTATGAATTCATGATTTTAATATTATCTTCATTACGAATGAAGTGTAGCTATGCAGATCATTAAGCGGAGATTTTCTAGGTGACAGTGTAACAAAACATACAATTCAATGTGACAGTTAAGTGCATTTTTGCCCTGTCATTAAGCGTGTAGAGTAGAGATCTGAGTGTGTATTGCGTTTTAAACAGTTCTGCATATGATAATTTGTGAATACAAATATACACGAGAAATGAGTGAATAGATATACACACCATATATACATATATGAATGTAAGTTATATACTTACTTGGTTGATAAAAGTCATTGAGATTCCTACAGCGTTTGAGCATTTAAGTGTGAATTTCGTGTTTATAAAACAAAGCCATAAAAATAAGTCGGTTAAATGTGTGACATTGCATGGATTATTGTTTTATTACTGGGATGAAATTGCGAGTGCTGCAATACATGAAGAGAGTGGGTCTCTCTCGCTTCTATGCAGTGTACGAATGTAATTTGAAATGGACGATATAATGATATTGAACTTAAATGGGGGTGTTAGTGTGACTGCTTCCACCCATATATATGTGTGTATAACTTCCTATGGGTCAAGGTTGGACTTCCGGACACATTTTGAAACTATTGAGTGTCTCATTGAATAATGAAGGATTTTTAAACGAAAAGTATGTATAAATGGTTAAATTATAGATATGTATATGTGTGGAGTCTGATGAGAGAGGAATTTATTGTGCCAAGGTTGCCCTTTAAGTGATGATTGGAAGATGAATTCTGTGTATATAGTGAGACTCTCTTCATCCTCCCGCTGTTGCGTAGTTAAGATCAATTATATTGTACTAGTAGTGAACTTAACCTTATGCAAGCCAACTCAATAATAATAAGAACAAAATGAGATAAGAAGATTCGTGGTAATAATTGCCTGAGTTATTACATATAGGGATCACAATTTCTCTACCAATGCCTCATATGTAGTATGTGTGATATTTGTGATGGGAATCAGAGCTATCGTGAAAGGATTTAGAAACATGAGAATATCAGAATCGGAGTTAAGAGCAAGTCTCAATTTCTCGGTCTTCCTATAAACTGTATATCACCGATCGCGAATTCCCCAACAGTCTCGTCACAATCCAATAGTCCAGGAATTAATGTGGGTCTATGTATTATACCACCTTGTGTACAATGTACACTCTACATCATATGAATATGCTGAGATGAAGCTCCCTGCATGCATATATGGATCTAGAGATGAGCTCGCAATATATACAAAATAGAAGCACCGACCTTGATGTTGCTGCAAGTGAATCTGGATTCCAATAATGAGAACTGACCCTACAAAGACTTCACGAATCTCAAATTAAATTGAATCTTTTTAACGTGCAGTCTGCTGATCTCATAGATTTCCTTAAGGTTACTTGACGTGTGAAACTTTTCATGACATTAAAATGTTATTCATTCTTCATCATCAATAAAATGATAATAATTTTAATTTAGAGCTCCTTACACACAATTATGATCCCTTGTTTGAAAACTTGATTCAATATGATTTATCAGCACATAATAAGTTGACATTAATTGTCATCTTAGTGATGAGGCTGTCGAAGTGGTCGAGAGGGGCAGTCTGGCTGGACATTTGAGTAGCTCAACACGTAGAACGACCACATGGGGACAATAAGAAGAGTTAAGATATGAGACCCGGATAAGGAAATGCAAATTGAGTTGCCTAAATTGTATGAATTCAAGTGCAAGGAGAGTGAAGCGCATGCTTTAATAATGCCTAGCGTACTAATACTTCTCTCTCTCTCTCTCTGGAAGGAAGAAGGGAATCAGCGAGAGTTTTGCCAAACTAAACTCTCCATGCGAATTAGTAGAGCTTCGGAGTTCTGTGAGTGCACACACGACTTGCAAGCATGGGCATTGTATGAAGCTTCTTTAAATCTAAAGGAAAGGAGAGAGAGAGATAAGCTCGCGAGTGTAATACTTGAGGAATCATATTATATAAATATATCATACATATTGGATAGTTTGAATCCCCAAATACCCCAAAGAAGTTATTAAGACTAAGGAGGAGGAGTGGAGCAATATTATCCATATCCCAGTCTTAGGGATATCATCATCAAACCCTTTTGCCAGTTACTCAGAGAGAGAGAGAGATAATGCAAAATACCAAAGGCGCAGTGTTTATGTGAGACTGCATATTATTATTATTATTATTATTACAGAGTGAACTAACTGACTCTGACAGTGTGAGACAAGAAGTGAGAGTGACTTGAAGAAGTTGTGGAAGAGTGACCAGTTCTTCTTTTGATTCAGATGATGTGACTTAACCGGCTTGTGGCACAATTTCGAGCTCTGTGGAAGCTGAAATAAAAACACGGCCAGAATCTAAGGTAAGTTCGTCCATTCGCCTTTCCAGAGTCAACGAACTTGGCCCATTCATCATAACACAAACTCTTCGATGCATGCAGAGACGCGTACACCACCACAAATGATCTCCCGAAATCTCATCTCACGACTTGCCTTTTCCCACAGAACACTCACCTTCTCGAGTATTTTAAGCAACAGCCTTCTTTAATAGTATTCCTCCTTAAGGGATGAACCGTATCATCATTATTATAAATGGTGTATTCCGTGGAAAGGGTCTCATATCATGTAGATATTCAGTTCATGTCAACTATTATTATGTAGCTAGTCTTGAGCAATTTTTGTCATCTGGAGTTGCCAGCAGTTGATTAAATTCGGTTTGGCAGGGGATACGTTATGGATGCTTTATATGTGTATTCTTAAATGCGTAAGTTTAAACTGGAATTCGTTTCCAATAAGATAGAATCAGAGAGGATTTTACTTTTATAGATAAGGAAGAAACGATGAGAAGTGCAAGGTTAAATGTCAAGGAAGAAATGTTATTTTATATTTTTATATAACATCATGCATGTGAAGTTCTACATTTCTTATTGCTGTTGTAATGTCAAGGAGTGTGTACTAACTAAAAGACGACGACGGAGATATTATTGATTTCTAATTACGAATAAGTGTGAGCAATAAATCGTTAGACAGGGATTAGCGATTAATATATAATAACTCGTCAGTGAGTAAGAATACTGAGAATCGCGTTCATGTTCTTGTTAAGTACTTTTATTCCTCTGCTGTGTATGGATCACAGAGCATTTGTGTAATATTTAGTTGTATTATCTTCCTGGACCTGCGATTCTTTGAAGTAGCTTTTAATTAATTAATTAATTAATTGTTTCTTTGATGACTTTACTTCGTTAAGGGTGCGTAAAGGTTTTGAGTGCATTGTGCGTAGTTGTTTTGTACACGTAGTGAGTTTTTAGGATATTATTATGGATGGTGGTTAGATTCATGTGCGTTTAGTGTACATAGATTTTGTGCGAACGTGCGTCTGGTTTTGCATATCTCTGATTAAAGTATATACACGCAGCAGTGTTTGTTTAAGTTCATAACCCACGCGGATTACTGCGTATACTTACGTGTAAGTAAGTTCTCACGGAAGCCAAGTTTTGAATTAATTAGAATTCGGAGTGAGTGTGGAGGAAGAAGAGATGAGAGTAGGAGTTTATATATCTTACATGAATGTATATGTACACACACGAGAGTGTGATGAGTGCGTATGGATGCGTAAGGCGCATGAAACACGTGTAGAAGAGTGATAAGAAATATTCTGTGAGGAATTCTTGAACTCTCCGAAGGAAAATTGCACAGATTTATATATTGCAAATGGAACAAACGGTTCTGCGTATGAGATGCGTGGAAGTTTATTCTTGGAGGTTGGCTTGTGTTGCCATTATGGGTTGACAAAGCACAGGATCTTTACATGGATCATGTGGAACTCTTGCATACGCGTATGTGTCCTCTTCGAGTAATAAAAGTGCGAAAAATGTGCGTGTACAAAACAAACACTTTGCCAAAATATTTGAGCTAGTAAAAAACTTAGCAGAGCAAAATACACATTGGATAATGTGATTGGATGTTGCTGGACTGGCTGTGAGAGGCTTTTAAAGTAAAAGAGCAGAGTTTTATGTGAAGCTTAAGTGTATAGATGTATATGATAGAGTATACGCATGTGTTCCCGGACTGATAGACGAATTCGCAAGTGGACGTTTTTTTGGAAACTTGTTAAGTGGGTGTGGTTGTCGGGGTGGAAGTTGGAGGTCGGTGAAGCCAAGTTTATGGCTCATGTGGCTCTATTTATACTCTCGGGCAAGTTCATTGGCCCACTGCTTATCAAATGCCCAATTAAATCCACACACACACATTCGAAGAGATGCTTCTTCAAAAAATCCAGTAGTCCCAGACACAAGAAATCTCAGATAACTTCTAATTGTAAGAATGTGTGTCATCATGACTCCAAAATAATGTATGCTGGCATAAATGTCTACTTCATTTCTCGAACATACTGTGTACTGGATTTCTTTCACTTGTTCCTGAAATGAACATTAATTAACAATGTTTATCTTTCTTGTTATTTTTACATAGTTTCAGCTCATCCTCACCTTCTTTGCCATATCTTATTACTTTTACTCTAAACTTTTAAAATTTTCCCTTAACTTTCCTTGTCACATTGATTCGTACCCATGAGGTTTATTGTGTGTAAATAATTTACTGTAAATTGTTTTTTGGTAGGTCGTTCTTTCTCGTGCGGGGTTCTAAAAATGCATTTCTTTAATTAGGACTTACAGTTAATATGAATAATTGAAGAGCCACCTATAAAGCCTTTTTCATTAAACTTTTGTTCCATTTAATCTACATGACATTCAATTTCAATTCACCTAGAAAAATTAGCTAGGTATTTGCATTGTATTATTATCCTTTTAACTGACCATATATACTGTTTTCATATCATTGTTTCAAAAGATAAATACTACTTGAGTTTTTTTCTTATGCAGGCTGCAAAAATGTGCAATTGAATTTCATATGTGTTACACATGACAAATAATGTCAAGACACCCTTTGTAATTCGTGCCATTGCAGAAAACTGTAAAGGGAACACACGTGAAGATAAAATAAATAAAACGTGAAGATAAAATAAATAAAATTTAGCCAACTTATCCTGAGAATTATCATGTGATGCTATGGAATAATATTTTATAGAGTAAAGTTTTTTGAAAAGTTGATAAACTGTCACCCTAAAAAGGAAGTAAAACTGAGGCCTCTTTTATCTTTCGGACACAGGGGATTTTAGGATCGCCAAAGGGAAAGTTTGACGATGAGCTAAAGAATGTGTGGGTCGTCGGAAATACTTTTATTCCTGTTCTAAAGCTTCCAACTCACATTCTCATGTGTACGTGTTTGTCCTTCTCCGAGGCCTCACAAAACCAAAAGTAGAGCATAAAAGTCCAGCAGTATTCCGCGGAGCTCAATTGGCATTTCGAATTTCGATGTGAATCAGAAATCCCAATCGTATAGGATGTATATGAAAGTTTAATAAAGTTTTGTTTGTTGTGGACTAACGGGTGGAGGAAGTATTCAGGTTGCGGATGAACCAGGAAGAAATTCCAGGTGTGCATTCGGTAATTAAATCCCATGTAGTTCCCTGTGTCCACTTGTTTTCTCCTCAATTATGTTCAGTTCTGGCAGAGGTGGTCTTCCATCGGAACGACACTTCAGCAACTATCCAAATGTAGTTTTAATTACTAGATTGCTTTTGTCATGTAGCTCATCGCAGTATACTGCTTTCTGCATGTAAACCTAATTACGAGGAATGATCCTCTTGGACACCTTATGACATGCGACCTCCTTCTTCCTTCCTGGCTACGATCAAGCTAATAACTTTCTCCAAATAGTATATATGGTTCCCTTTCAACCTAAAATTCGCATTATTGTGGGCAACACAAAAACCGCTTGTGCATATACTGCTCTTAATTAGCTTAATTAGGTATTAAGACTTTTGTAATATTAATCATATCTAATATTCCTTGCTGCAAATCATCTAGAAAACAGAAACGAAACTAATCTTATTCCATCAGGAAATGACCATAAAACGCGTGCATTTTACTAGCAGATGCATTTTATTAGTTCCTTATAATTTCCCCCAAAACATTTTTGGAAATAGAATCCAACACTGTGCTCGGTGAAGTTCTTATAATTCGTTTCCAATGGGTTCAAGTGAGTACACTCAATGCACACAAGTCAGCATGACTTGTAGAAAAAATCTATAGCGTTCATAACTTGGAAACTATATATCATTTTCCAAGCCATTAATAAATGCAATTCTGGAACAATAGTGCACCAATTAGATTTATTAGGATTATTGAGAGTGTATGGACGCGTGACTTGTTATTTGTTAGCTCCCCATGGTTGTCCGAAGTAATTGAGAAATGTGCATGCAACAGGAAGTAGCATGGCACAATGCAACTGAGAGTGAGTCTTATTGGAATGCACCTATAATCTTTTATATTAGTTTGATCACATTTATTTATCTCAAGCCATCATTATGTTTGGTTAAGGTGATTTAAAAACGATTTTTTTGAAAAGCCAGTGCGTATCTAAAGAAGAAAATCCTCTTATTTTTAGAAAGCGTTTAATTCCCCAGTGCATAATAATAATGTATAGAAGCTTTATTTGAAGTAGTTTGAACCACCTTTCATAGGCTGTGTCTGTTGTATTTTGTGTGCGATTACTGAGACTTTGCCCAGAAGTTCTCTTGTAAAGCTGCTTAGAGTGTGCGAAATCTCATTTTTCGACGGTGGTTTTTGTGATTCACCATACACACTCATGCAAAGCCAAATGATATAATAATAATAGAAGAAATGATGAGGTGAACAACAATTAAGTGATCACTTTCACCATCATAAGAGTTATATATACATGGTGGCTTAACCATCAAGTGTGTGCCTTTATCTTGGGGATGTATAAAGGCATTTCGTGGTTGTAACTTATTTAGTTGCTACTATTTGATAAGACTTTTATTGTGTACACGTTAGTACTATAACTTAAAGCAATAACGTTGCTGTTGTGCTAAGGGTTTCCCCAAAGAAGAAGACTTCCCTCTCTTCAGTACGTATTTAGTAGTAGTACTATAGTAGTAGTAAGTAAGTAAGCGTTTCGTGATGATGATGATGATGATGATGAGGCTGTCTAGGAAATAGCGTGAGACTGGGTATACAACAACTATATACTATGTATATTAGCCCCACAACTAACTTTACTACTTGTATGTGTATTACTAATACTACTCCCAGGCCATTGAACTTGACGAGATGGCTGCACAGTTTGTGGATGTCCTTTCAAATTGCGGGGCTGTCCATTTCCCTGAAATACTCGGCCTACCTCAACTTATTAAATGCAGCTCGGCCGTTGTTGGTGGTTCTTCACTCCGATGCACCCATCAATTAATAGAAATGAAGTAGAACTGAAGTATGAATGAAAAACGGTATATTAAATTAGGGAGGAATTCGAAGCTATAAGCTTCCGAATTGTGTGGATCGTGCAAATCCTCATGATAATATTATTATTAGTAGCCGCGTAGAATTTCATTAAGAGGCTTATAGTAGTAATAAATAGTTGGGAGTTAGAGAATACAAAAAGTCTATTTCTAGGTATTAGCTAATGCGGAGTCCGACATTTATAAATACTTAAACATCAAAAAATCGTTATTCATTATTGTAACATCGTAAATTCATACGCAATACGCAATATGATTTAATGGAGGGGAAAAATCAATACCTATACAGTATTCACTTTTAATATAAACAAAAACTAATTATCTATCAAGATCAATCGATAAATAGCCAGCAAATTTTTTAAAACTTCATATTTGATTTTTGAGCAATACACTATGAAATTTTACATTGGAAAGCAAGGCCCACAATACACGATAAAATAAATGTATGAGGGAAAAGACAGCTATATTGCTCATAAACGGAACTTTGCATAACCGGAACACTTAAATGTGTATCGTTGAGAGTGACGAGAGTGTGTAATCTAGCTCCTAGACAGCTTTTGGGTTAATGTTCTTGAGTACTCAGAAGATATATAATAAAAACTCCTTCAATAGGCATTTTGGGTCTATGCATTACTATACTTATATGAAGGGGGGGGGGCATTATTATATTGGAAGTTTGGAAATATTTTCCAAGGACATATAATACACAGAGAGAGAGAGAGAGTGAGAGTGTTGTTGTGGGGTAGGAAGGAAATTGACGAGGTTCATGAACGACGAGATGAGTGGCTCACTCACGGCTTATGATGAATGAGTGGGACCGTTGCACCCACCAGACGGTGGTGAGGTCAATAGAATTCGTGAATGACCCTCTGATACCCGGGTTCGGGTAGAATAGCCTCGCACTCGCACAAAACGTCACTCAATCTTTCTATGCTCCGTCCTGGTCATTGGACTCTACACGCACATCCTCGTCAAGTCATCTTGTTCGTCATATATGCCAATATTAGCAGTTCGCATCATCTCAGTCAGTTTTTGCGTTGTTGCAAAAAATATCTCGTGCGATCACACTCTCTTCTGTCTCTCTCTCTCTCGCTGGACGAATTTCAAACTTTGTGGCACTTACTACTGCCCCCCTCGTGACTGATGAATTACTATAATTTAATAATAATAATATAATTCATACCTGGAGAAAGTTCATATACATGAGATGTGCTAGACGAGTGTGCCTTACAAACCAAAGTACAGGGTAACCCATACTCGTACTGTACTTCATATATATAGGCTGTGATTAGTATTATACTGCTGCTGATTAGTAGGGAGGTACACGAAAGCCTTTTTGTGGCGTGTGCGGGAGGGACAGATTGGAACTTATTATGCAAAAGACTCATTTTTGTTATTACACTGGGGTGGTGGATATAAGATGACGCGTATATATTTATACATGCAGACATGATCATATACACACCTGAGAGTAGAGAATGTTGACCCTCTGTGGTATTTGTTGTGTGTGTGTGTGTGTATGTGTAGATGATGTGGTCGGGTGAAAGTCCGCATGAGTTGCTCCGAATTCGGATATATGTATTCTTCAGGGGACTTTCACCCGACAACGCAACGCAGCCACTCATCAACATCATCATAATAACCTATCACGAGACTCATTTATGTATTGCCTCACAAGTTGACGCTTACCTTAGCAGCCACTTACCCGCCGCCTCTTATTATTCCACACACCTTCTTATCTTCTGTTAGCTCATGAGAGTTTTTTCTTTGAAGGTTATCATAGGGAACTCAGACAGAGACAGAAGAGCGAGCATAATATATGAATACATAACTTGTTGCCAATTTTAAGCATCCAAGCAATTTGTAAGTATGATGGATGACTCCTTGGGATGATTCAGAATTGAATTTTAATGCGCATGTTATGCTTAGCTTGTTATGTTATCATTATTATGGATTATAGACAGTGTCCAGACACAATAACACACGGACGACGGGTGACTATGACCTTTTGTTGTGTTAAATGTAAAAACTGCAGTTCTTGTATGAAAATGTGGGTGAAACCACAAAGAGGAAAGTTAAATGACGGGAGAGGGAATTTCTCGTGTGGTTAGTTCTCCAGAAGAGTAGATTCATTGAGGATTTAGTTAATTGTGGTCGGAAGGAAGGAACTTGTGTTTATATGGGGATTCGGGTGCAGTGAACCTCTCTCTCTTCTGGTCATCATCATCATTCACGCATCTGGCTATTTTTTGCACACAAATGCCACCACCAACACCACTAGAACTCTTTCGCAGTGTCGAAGAGTTACTTGGCCTCATGTGCTTTTTGCATCAGGTGCCTTTCGCACAGAAAGTCTCTCTCTCTCTCTCTCTCTCTCTCTCTCTCTCTCTCTCTCTCTGACTGACTGGACGATGAAGCTTCGGTGTTATCTCTCTCCATGTATATATGTCTGTACACTTGACTTATCAAAAACTCTTCCACACTTACTTCCGCATACTCCCTCCTCACAGCTTATCTCCCACCCTTCTTATCTGCCATTAACTCACATTTATAAACATACTTTATTTTCGCATATTTTGCCTACTCGCAGTTTTCACTTATGATATTCAGTTTAGTGAGATTTGCGGATTGCGTATAACTTGTTACTCGTTAAGTAATTAGATGAGCATGATCATCGTCGTCATTATAGAACGTTCTCTAATATTTACCACATGGCTTCCAATAAATGAAAGGAACGAGCTTCAGGTGCGTTGCACTACGACTGACTGTAATATGTCTGTGAGTGGAATATTGGCTTGATCGGTTTTTCATTTCGAGTCAACCAAAAAATGGTCAATCAATATATTTTACGGTATATTGAGCGTACTCGTAAGTGCAGAGAGCAGGTTTCATAAAATCAATAGCTTGTAAATTAACATTTGAACTTAGTTGTGGAATTGGAATGGGAATAGTTGTTATAAGATTGCAAATTGATACGGAGAAATTCGCAGAGAGTAGAAAGGGTCTGAGAGATGGATGGACATCCTGTTGCTGCACTCACACAGTGAAATTGAACATGTCAATTTTGATTTTTGGCAAGGGACGATTCGATGTGGGTCACCCACATCTAACATTTTGTAAATCTCATCCGTCGATCTTGGCTCTTGACTTTTCCCATCTGAACTTGCATCTTTGCTGATATGTACTTGTGTGTGCATACCTCAATGGTAGTCGTGTCCTTTCTCTTTCTCGTACGATTACAATGAGACACACCCTGTTTAGTATGAAACATCTTGACTTTTATTTAGAGAGAGAGGAGTTAATCTAAAATACTGAATTCTCGAGAGTCTGATTCTGATACAGATCCTCAAATAAGATGATTCTGTGCTAAATAAATGAGTACAAATAGTAACATAGTCTGTTAGACTATGTCACTCGGACTTTTCTCACGAGACGGGTTTTCGCTCATTCACTTTCAACACTTCCTTGAATGTTATTATTATCATCCTCATACTATTATCATTCGTCGTTGTTGGAACTTCATATACACGAGAAGTATTGCCTGGACCGAATAACAAGTCTTTTGTAGGTTCTCACGCTGTCCTGAAGTTGCAGAAACTTCCTCTCTCATCAATGACCATGGAGAAGAGGCATAAAAATCAAGCAGCTTTAGTTCGTTTGGAGAAAAATGTGCATTGTTTTTTTCAAAAATGGGCTATTGCTTATTACTTCCGTACTTTCTTGGGATGAATTAAAAATTTGACGTCGTAATTTAATGTAAATATAGAAAAGTTTGGTTTGTGTATTAAGTGGGGTTTAACGCATTCATTCATATAATGGGTGATGCAACTGTAGAGCCATAAAAACGGCAGTACAAAGTTTTAATAGGCTTTTGTGCATTTATGCAATGAATAGTATGTGAGTATGTAGGGCTAATTCTTCTTCGGAGGTAAAGGGACAAAACACTAGGCCACCTTGATAATGCTACACGACCTAGAGACAAGAACCTCGAACGCGCTTCGAGGTTGACATTGACTTTGCACAAGTTCTTCTTAAACCCACGAACCATTGTGAATGATCACAAACAATAATAACAATAATACTAATAATTAAGAGTTACGTGAGGGTATCCTTGAACGAGGTGGCAGTTCTAATATATTGAGATCTTTATACACTTAGTTAGTAAAACTAATGGACCATATACGGCATTCCAACGTATACTCACACCATGATTAATATTCATACACAAACATTATATGCATAAACGTGAGCGTGGTGATGCGTTGGGCGGTTTACCTTAGCTTTGAACGCGTGGTCTGACCTTTGACAGTCAAGGTCCAAAACTTACGACGAATCACATTGACGTAGCCTTTTTCCCCTTTTTATGACTCAAAATCAAGTTCATCCACTTTGTTTAACGAGCTAAAGAATAAGGCTTTTATTTGAGCCACCACAATATTTATTGTTGTCCCATCAAACTTCTCGTCATCGTCAGTATATGTGTAACAAACACTCGTAGACTCAATGATTTCTCACACCTCACTAAACTCTCCCAGCACGATAGATAGATAAATCCACAGACTACCAAATTAACTTGTGCTTTGTACGTTTATTTATTATTATGTACTTATTGTTTTCATCTTCATCTCTCAACAACAAGGATCATCATTTCTTTCGCTTGAAAACATTTCATCCGACTTACGTGCAAAAACATTGAGGAAGTATATAAAGACTAGAATTTTCGGAGACATCTTTGACATTTGTCAATTGCTTATTGGTTATTTTGAACATACTTTTAGATAACTAATATAACGTTTCAGGATTAGGTTTAGGAAGTTTTTTGTTCACATTTCCCCTTCAAATGGAGACAAGTTGCGTTTAGTATTTCTCTTTTGATTCCATAGCTCATGAAATGTGATCTCAATTGTATTCGACATTTGTGTAAATACTCACCTGCGATTATCATGGTGTATTGAGATGCAAAATTACAAACTGTAAAATTGTACCGATATGACACATATTGTTTGATGTAATAACTTTTGTGCTCCATGCAATAATTCTGGTGAACACACAGACCACGCATAACTTTTATATTAATTCAAAACTAATTCGGATAGTGTGTGGTACGCCTCAATGCCTAATATCTATAGTATAGATAGACAGCAACCTTGTTTGCGGAAGGAAGGAGACACATACACAAACAAACATCTACAGTATATTTCAGCAAACAGCAAACATAATATATAATACGATGAATTGATGAGATGAATAGTTATGATGCACCTTCCTGTGTCTGCATATCTAAATTTAATAGCATTCAAAAAGGCAGAGTGAACATTTAAATCATAGAGGATTTATTGTTAGGCGAATGTCAAGTGTGACAGAAAGGGCTTAACAATGGATTGACAATGAGTTTTGTTTAGTGTGTAATGTCACATATAGATACACGTAGAGTCAGTGTGAAGGTACTGGCTACGTCTGCAAAAGTAGTTAGTTCAGAGAGAGCGGATTGAAAGATGATCGAATAGTTGATAATGTGCTACCCATAAAATGATTCAATGATGTTTCTACTGAACAAGCAAGAGCAGCGACAAATTCTGATGATGATGATGTGTTGGATGATGATGAGGGCCTTTTTAGAGCCTCAAGATCATCGACAATGAATTCACCTTGGATCTCTTTCAGGCTGCAGATGTTCTTTGCAAACGCGAGGGCCCACATCATTCCTTGAAATTCAGCATTCACAGTGACCTTTAGCTTGAAGCGAATTTCTGTGAAAACGGAATGCTCTCTATTGATTTTGATAAATCCCTATGGGACAATCCAAACGATTCTCCTACACTGAAAGATCGTGTGGCATATTTGGTTTGTTATCAATAAGTTAATTAAAGGATTTCCATTTTTCTGGCAACGACTTGAACTTAATTGTGCATCAAATAAGGCAGAGTTAAGATACAGAAAGAGCAATGGCCTGACTTAGAATTTGTGCAGTTGTACGAGTGTGTAGTACAAGTGGTTTACATGAAGAAAATAGCTAGTTAAATTCTTTTATTTTATAAAAGAGTGGTAATCAATTGTCGGGATGCACTTTGTAATTGTAGCAACAATAGACGAGATACAGCGTGTGATAAAATGGCACTTCGAGCGTAATTTATCATAGTGACGGTTGATTGTTGAGTAATGCACGTTTGTCTCGTTCGAAGCGTATATTATATTTGAATGTGTAGAGAGTGTTTTTAGAAACTGCATTGTTGGATTAAATCCTGCCTCACTGTAATGTAAGGTTAGTTAGTAGATTTGTTTGCATCCATACGCACAATAAGAATGAAAGGATAGTTAAGTGACTGGCTAACACGACGGAACACAATTTAATGTCTATAAAAGCTCTCTCTTCCCACAACGAAGGTCACTCACTTTTGCTCACCAACTTTTTCATACTTTGGCCAAATATTATTTACCTACTGGGTGAGCTCACCAATAAAACTCTTCTCTGTATGCATGAGCATATCATTTTATTTGTGTCTGTGTGAAACTCTAAAATGCTGTACAGGAAACTCCAATCTGATCGATGCTTCACAGAATTGCAGCACTGCATACTACATTTATTTCTCATTTCTTTTGTAAAGCAGTCTAATTTTATTCGCAATAGCTTTATATCCTTTGGTTCCTGTTTGAGAAAAGGTTTTATTGATGACTGCAAATGTAAAGGGATGCTCCTGCATTCCTCTTTCAGCTATAAGACAAACCCACTATATATAGGTTTTTTACTGAAATTAGCAGAGTCTACCTACATGTGTGCTTGTTAAAGCTTACTTACCAATGACGTAAAATTTATTCTTGGAATGAACCCACTACCAACGTGTTTTTTGCTGGTAGCATCAACGAAAGACTATATTGTATCGTTAAATGCTTGACTTGTACACTTTTTGACTCATATGCCATGCTGAAACTGAAGTACAAAAACAGAATTTTTGAAGCTATTTCAAGCCGAATTGCAAAATGATATTTTTAGCTGGGCTGTTATAATGGGTGACGAATTGTTCATATTCTGTTCCCAATAAAGTAGAAACAGAAAATCTCAGTTGTGTCCGAATTCGACGGAAACTCAACGATTATCTGATGGTGATGATGCTCGCTTACTTTCCCTTTCGTGCTTGAGCAAATGATGATATGAATCTTACAATTTGGCAAAAAATGTTTATGGGCCGAGGATGGTTCATTCGTGTGGCCTCAGGAAATGTTTTCTTGGATTTAGTACTGCGTGAGCATTTGTAGGAAGATGATAAAAGTATCTTCAACTCCAGGTCTGCAGTCATGCAAAAGAAATAATGCAATTATTACACAGCGTGTTATTTAGTGTGCGGCATCAAATGTGAATAGGTATCACCAGATCACCACCTTTCTCGTGTTTGTGGAATAACTGACTCGCATACTACGGACAACCTCCTCCAGAAGAAGAAATTGCATTAACCCATTTCCACACTTGCATGCAATCCTTTTTGTTTCCTTAAACAATACAGGTGCAAATATTGTGACAGGATTTTTCACGCGTGCCGGTTAGGTGCGAACACTCTTTATGAACTTTGATTATTGTAGTAAAAAGATTTCTCAGGAAAAATACTTCTTTGCGCAGAATAGTGAGTGCAATGAGTTGTGGATGCAGGTTGATATTAACTTCCAGGCTCAATATTGTCTCAAAAAAATTTATGTTGATAAGTAGTTAAATTTTGCATCCATCACGTCTAAATTCAACTGTCTGAAAGAATGTTAGGTTAAACTTGTTGCGATAATACCTTATAGTTCATTCTTCTGTGGAAGGAAAATAATAAGTGATCATTCATTTATATGGTAATTATTTAATAATATTCAAGCGGCAATACAAGACGATAGCACATTATAGATTATAAGCATCGCATGAGATGACATGCGAATATTAATAAATTGTCGTAGGATGGAACGTGATTACTTTGTGGTGATGTAGTGTTGGTTTGGATTTGGATAGCGGTAAAGTTTATGGATTTTATGATATCGGAAGTTCATTGAGAAAAGATTTGTACAAACTAAAAAAGAAGTTTAATAATGATTGTGATAAGGCTACAACGCCAAACATACTCAATTGGTCTACTCAACTCACTCATTCTTCAAATATTGGACATTGAAACTGGACATTGGGATTTTTGCAAGCTCATCAAAATGGCTATTTATGTGTACACTCCTGTTCACACTGCAGGAATTAGTATATAGTGTAGGTTTCGACTTACAGCTCTCAACAGTCATATGATATTATAGGATTACAGAGAAGGGAAAGCCATTAAAGTTTATTTAGTTTTTTATCATAAACACAAATAACACAAGTCATCCAGGCTTATCGCATTTTGCCTCATCTTCCAATTCACCCTCAACAACCATCAGTGTGTCAATACTGTCTTTTCAAAATCCAAGGTTTGGTGCACAATCTGTCGAGCTAATATCTTCCTTGTTTCAATACTGTCTATGAATACAGTGAATACGTACTTATACACAATGATATATGATGACGACAAGAATTTGATCGTTAGCAGTTTGAAGACTAAATTAACCCTCAAACAGTAGAAAACTTTATTGCATTTTAGTAATGTGAGAGTATTTCCATTATTCCATTTACACATCCACATGAGACAAATATTTTCCAATGGCAGATATTTTTTCTAGATTTTGCCCTCTGCAGAGAAAATGAAAATCTTTCATCTCAAAATAATAACAAAAAATTCCCCTATAATTTTTTGGATTGTCATATGAAAAACTAAACAATATATAAACAACCTGTCCTCGACACTAAACTTTGTACTGAAACACCTTCGAGTTCATATACAAAAATTGTACGCACCATCAGACTATAATTATCCATTCTTTCTTGTGTGCAATTGCACAAAAGTATGTTTGTAAATGAAAAATCATAATGTGAATGACACACATCTAATGCCACAACACGTTCCATTCACAAGTAGATTAGAGGAATGCGCACAGCATGTTTTGAGCAATGTGATACGATCTTATTTGGAATCTGAGCTCGAACACGTGTGTGTGTGTGTGAGTTTGATAATTTAATTATGCATTAACACTGCTTCCAGTTCATTTATTCTACAACTTACAATATTGTTGTTGCAACCTGTTAAGCAAACAGCTTAGCTAACTCAATGCCCAGAAAATTAAATGAAAACATTTGAATACACGCACATTATTATATTTGCTATTATTACTTATAAGTGTTCGCGTACTCTTGGTCTTTCATACACAAGCTCATTTAATTACCACACATTGATTAACCCTAAATTAAATTAAAAGTTGGAGCTTGAGATTTGAATGAGACACTTAAGATTAAAATGGTGCATGTCGTGACATATGGG
>Ga0194135_10000156_pt1 | contig 39911 bp, 36 predicted proteins | sample LitLau_LLRF_2013_FD_134024 | JGI IMG/M metagenome (GOLD analysis project Ga0194135, IMG submission 134024) | Freshwater sediment microbial communities in response to fracking from North America - Little Laurel Run_MetaG_LLRF_2013 (version 2) | ecosystem: Environmental > Aquatic > Freshwater >... | reverse complement strand
TCGGCCCGGGCCGACCAGTTCAGGCATACCAGCAACGCCAGCAGGATCGGACCTTTGACCATGGATGACACTCGAATGACGTCAGTGGCCGAGCCTAGTCCAGGCGGATGACAGTTTTACTGCTGCTCCGTGCTTGCCTGCCAGCCAAGACGTCATCGGGCCTTGCGCAAAACGCTCGGCCCCTTTTCCGGCCAGCCGATCCCGCGGGAGGGTGCGACTCGTTCAGGCGTAGCTAGAACGCCGCCAGGGCCTTGGTCAGACGCTGAGCCCGGGCGCCGGCGGCCAGATCCAGCAGGCGCCGATCCCGCGACCACTGGTCGCGCCAAGGTTCGGGGCCCTGGGCGAAGGCGGCGTCGATCCCGGGCTTCAAGGCCTCGAACTGGCTGAACAAACCGCCCAGGAGAATGTGCCCGCTGCTCAAGCAAGGGTTTTGCCGACTGGCTTCGGCACACCCTGCCAGCAGCGCCAGGAGCTGCAGTTGCAAAGGCTGCGGCCAATCACTGTCCTGCCCTACGCCATACAGCCAGGCGAGCATGGCACTCAGGACATAGATGTCCTCAAGGGTGCGGAAGGGTTTGACATAGGCATCCCAGCCGTCGCCGGCGAGCAGTTCGCAAGCGGCGTTGTCCAGCAGCAGGCAGCCATGATTGATCTCCGGCATCAGGCCGATGGCCGGCAGGGTCTGGACCTTGACCCCAGGCTCCCCGGCGTAGACCACGGTCAGGCGCAAGGCCGCCCGCTCCCCCGGCGCCTCGCAGCGGGCCGCCACCAGCAGCCAATCCGCCGCATCGCCGGCGGTGACAAAATCCTTGCGTCCGCACAGACGCAAATCCTCAAGCCGGGTCTGCATGTCCGCCGGGCGCAGGCTGTGACCTTCGGTCGCGCACAAAGCCCCCAGACTGAGCGGCGCGCTGGGCCACAACATGCGCAATGCCGCCTGGTAACCCACCAGAAAGGCCAGCCCGGGGGCGCTCATCAGACGCCCGCCGCGCACCGCCAGCTCAAAGGGCGTGACCGCGCCCAGATGGGCCAGCAAAGCCCCGTAACCCTCGGCCAGATCAGGGTTGGCGGGCAGTCGTTCATGGCTCTCGAGCAGGGCTTGCCAGGGCATTCGAAGGTCCTCAGGGGCTGTCATACAAGCATCACCAAAGCTTCATGGTGATGACACCGGGGCTACATAGCCTGACTTTGCACAACAAAGTCGATTGGCTGCAACCCAAGGCGGGTCAGTGGCCCGCACGGAGATTCACGATGACTCAGATCGCCCGCATCAGCGATACCGGCATTGAACGCCGCCTGCAGGCCGAACGCCTGATCGGCGCCCAAGCCCTGCAGGAAGCCCAGGCCTTGCGCTTCAACGTCTTCAGCGGCGAGTTCAACGCCAAGCTCAAGGGCGCGGAATGGGGTCTGGACATGGATGACTATGACGTTCACTGCAGCCACATCGGTGTGCGCGACCTGAACACCGGTCGCCTGGTGGCCACCACCCGCCTGCTGGACCATCAGGCCGCCAGCAGCCTGGGGCGTTTCTACAGCGAGGAGGAATTCAGCCTGCACGGCCTGACGCAGCTCAAGGGCCCGATTCTCGAAATCGGTCGCACCTGCGTCGACCCGGCCTACCGCAACGGCGGCACCATCGCCGTGCTCTGGGGCGAGCTGGCGGAAGTCCTCAACCAGGGCGGCTACAGCTACCTGATGGGTTGCGCCAGCATCCCCATGCAGGACGGCGGCATCCAGGCCCAGGCGATCATGCAACGGTTGCGGGAGCGCTACCTGAGCACCGAACACCTGCGAGCCGAGCCGAAGAACCCGCTGCCCAGCCTGGACATTCCGTCCAACGTGATTGCCGAGATGCCGCCGCTGCTCAAGGCCTACATGCGCCTGGGCGCGAAAATCTGCGGCGAGCCGTGCTGGGACGAAGACTTCCAGGTCGCCGACGTCTTCATCCTGCTCAAGCGTGACGAGTTGTGCCCGCGCTACGCCCGGCACTTCAAGGCGGCGGTCTGATGCGCCGGCTGCGGGTCTACGGGCGCATCGCCCGGGTGCTGCTGGTGGTGGCGCTGGGCCTGAGCATGGCCAGTGTCTTTGGTCTGCTGGAGCGCCTGGGCGTGGCCAATTCCATGGTCCGGCGCCAGCGCTGGTCGCGCTTCTTCATGGCGCGCCTGAGCAATGCCCTGCCCTTCCAGATCTCGGTACACGGCGAGTTGCCCGAGCAGCCAATGCTCTGGGTCAGCAACCACGTGTCCTGGACCGACATTCCGCTGCTGGGCATGCTCACGCCGCTGTCCTTCCTGTCCAAGGCCGAAGTGCGTACCTGGCCGGTGGCCGGCTGGCTGGCGGCCAAGGCCGGCAGCCTGTTCATCCGCCGCGGGGCCGGCGACAGCCAACTGATCCGCAAGCAGATGACCCGTCACCTGCAGGAACAGCATCCATTGCTGCTGTTCCCCGAGGGCACCACCACCGACGGCCATGGCCTGCGGACCTTCCACGGACGCCTGCTGGCCAGTGCCATCGACGCCGGCGTGGCGCTGCAACCGGTGGCGATCCGCTATTTGCGCGATGGCCAGATCGACAGCCTGGCGCCCTTCATTGGCGACGACGACCTGCTCTCGCACTTGATGCGGCTGTTCGCCAACGACCGGGGCCAGGTGGAGATACATCTGCTCAAGCCGATTGCCTGTCAGGGCCAGGAACGTGCGGCACTGGCCTTTCAGGCCCAGCAAGCGGTGCAAAAAGCGCTATTTGGCGACGTTGCCCAACCCGCTGAACCACGCCGCAGCGGCGAACTGGTCGCCGCCTGAACCACTCCGTAGGAGCCGGCTTGCCGGCGAAGATGCTAAAGGCGCTTTCGCTGGCAAGCCAGTTCCTACCGAGAGGACGTTCGTCAGGGTGACTGGATGTGCTGCACGGCGAACGCCTGCAATTGCGGATAAAAATCGCGGAAATCTTCGCTCAATGGCTGATACAGCCGCTCCAGTTCCCCCATCGCCGCCGTCAGCTCCTCCGGTTGCGACAAGCGCCGGGCAATCCCGCGCAACACCTGCTCCAGCACCTGGAAATCCCGGTAGGAACCCAACCAGTCATCCGCCGCCATGTAGGGCGCGATCTGCGCCAGGCGCCCGGGCAACTGCGGCTCGGCCGCCAGCACCCGATACACGTCGGCGGTGAAATGTTGCAAGGGACGATCGGCGTACTGGGCCCAGTCCCGGGCCAGGCAGTGGTCGAAGAACACGTCGATGACGATGCCGGCATAGCGCCGCCGGGTCAGGGAGAAACGCGACAGCGCCGCACTCACCCGCGGGTGGCTGTCGGTGTAGGTGTCGATGCGCCGATGCAGCTGGATCGCTGCCTCGACCTCGGGGGCAAACTGCCCTTGCAGGCGGCCTTTGACGAAATCGCCATACAGGCTGCCGAGTAATTGACCCGGGCGCTGGCCGCCAAGGTGTAGATGTGCGAGATAATTCATTCGCGCAGCTTAGCACCGCGCTCAACGTATCGTTATAACCCGATATACCGATAAACGATGATTTAAGATCAAAATCATATTGGTATATCGCAAAATAACGATTTAAATTTCGCCTCATCGCGATACAACGTTTTATGGAAAACGAGCACCGCCATGTCCCTCGACCTCGACGAAATAATAAAAGCTCTGGCACATCCGGTTCGCAGGGAAATCCTGCACTGGCTGAAAGACCCGACAGTCGAATTCCCCGATCAGGCTCACAGCAATGAGCACGGCGTCTGTGCCGGACAGATCGATCAACGCTGCGGCCTGTCGCAGTCGACCGTGTCCGCCCACCTCGCCACCCTGCAGCGCGCAGGCCTGATCAGCAGCCGGAAAGTCGGCCAATGGCATTTTTTCAAACGCAATGAGGAAGTCATCCAGCAGTTCCTCACGCAAATGAGCCAACAGCTCTGATCTGACAAGGACCCGACAATGCCCCTTTCACTCATCATCCTGGCCTTGAGTGCCTTCGCCATCGGCACCACCGAGTTCGTCATCATGGGGCTTTTGCCCGATGTGGCGGCAGACCTCGGGGTGTCGATTCCCGGCGCTGGCTGGCTGGTCACCGGCTACGCCCTGGGCGTGGCCATCGGTGCGCCGTTCATGGCCCTGGCCACCGCGCGCCTGCCGCGCAAGGCAGCCCTGGTGGCGCTGATGGGCATCTTCATTGTCGGCAACCTGCTGTGCGCACTGGCCAGTGATTACAACGTGCTGATGTTCGCCCGGGTGATCACGGCGCTGTGCCACGGTGCCTTCTTCGGTATCGGTTCAGTGGTGGCCGCGGGCCTGGTGCCCGCCAACAAGCGCGCCTCGGCCGTGGCCCTGATGTTCACCGGCCTGACCCTGGCCAACGTCCTTGGCGTCCCGCTGGGCACCGCCTTGGGCCAGTCGGCCGGCTGGCGCTCGACCTTCTGGGCGGTGACGGTGATCGGCGTGATCGCGCTGATCGGCCTGCTGCGCTTTTTGCCGGCCAGGCGCGATGAGGAAAAACTCGACATGCGTTCGGAACTGGCAGCCCTCAAGGGGGCCGGAATCTGGCTGTCCCTCAGCATGACCGCGCTGTTCGCCGCGTCGATGTTCACCCTCTTCACTTATGTCGCACCGCTGCTGGGCGATGTCACCGGCGTCTCGCCGCGGGGCGTGACCTGGACCCTGCTGCTGATCGGCCTGGGCCTGACCCTGGGCAACATCATCGGCGGCAAGCTGGCGGACAAGCGCCTGGGCGCCACCCTGATCGGCGTGTTCGCGGCCATGGCGGTGGTTTCCACCGTGCTGACCTGGACCAGCGTGGCGTTGATTCCCACCGAGATCACTCTGTTCCTCTGGGCCACCGCTTCGTTTGCCGCGGTGCCGGCCTTGCAGGTCAATGTGGTGACCTTCGGCAAGGCCGCGCCGAACCTGGTGTCGACCCTGAACATCGGCGCTTTCAACATCGGCAACGCCCTGGGCGCCTGGGTCGGCGGTAGCGTCATCGCCCACGGTTTCGGCCTCACCAGCGTGCCGCTGGCGGCCGCGCTCCTGGCGATCCTGGCCCTGCTGGTGACGCTGATTACCTTCCGCCAGGGCGGCAACGCCGAACTGGCTGCTGCAACCCACTGAACCCTTTGTTTCCTATATAGAAGGCTGCATTCCATGACGACTATCTTTGATCCGATCAAGATCGGCGACCTTGAGCTGTCCAACCGCATCATCATGGCGCCGCTGACCCGCTGCCGCGCCGACGCCGGCCGCGTGCCCAACGCGCTGATGGCCGAGTACTACGTGCAACGGGCTTCCGCGGGCCTGATCCTCAGCGAAGCCACCTCGGTCACCCCAATGGGCGTGGGCTACCCGGACACCCCCGGCATCTGGTCCAACGATCAGGTGCGTGGCTGGGCCAACGTGACCAAGGCGGTGCATGGCGCCGGCGGCAAGATCGTCCTGCAACTGTGGCACGTGGGGCGGATTTCCCACCCGTCCTACCTGAACGGCGAGACACCGGTGGCCCCGAGCGCGATCCAGCCCAAGGGCCATGTCAGCCTGGTGCGTCCACTGGCCGACTACCCGACCCCGCGGGCCCTGGAAACCGCTGAGATCGCCGACATCGTCGAGGCTTACCGGGTCGGCGCGGAAAACGCCAAGGCCGCCGGTTTCGATGGCGTGGAAATCCACGGCGCCAACGGTTACCTGCTGGATCAGTTCCTGCAAAGCAGCACCAACCAGCGCACCGACCAGTACGGCGGCTCCCTGGAGAACCGTGCCCGCCTGCTGCTGGAAGTCACCGACGCGGCCATCGAGATCTGGGGCGCGGGTCGTGTGGGCGTGCACCTGGCGCCTCGCGCCGACTCCCATGACATGGGCGACGCCAACCTGGCGGAAACCTTCACCTACGTCGCTCGCGAGCTGGGCAAACGTGGCATCGCCTTTATCTGCTCCCGTGAGAAAGAAGGCGCCGACAGCCTGGGCCCGCAACTCAAGGAAGCCTTCGGCGGCCCGTACATCGCCAACGAACGTTTCACCAAGGACAGCGCCAACGCCTGGCTGGCCGCCGGCAAGGCTGACGCCGTGGCCTTCGGAGTGCCCTTCATCGCCAACCCGGATCTGCCGGCGCGCTTGAAGGCCGACGCGCCGTTGAACGAGGCGCATCCGGAAACCTTCTACGGCAAAGGTCCGGTGGGCTACATCGACTACCCGACGCTGTAAGCCGAACCCGGTCAACCCAAAAGCCCCGACTCTCGCGAGCCGGGGCTTTTTTATGCGCGCCGGGATCAGCGCCTGCGTTGGGTCCAGGCCACCGCCAGGCCACTGAGACAGATCACCGTGATGCCGATCAGGCCGTAGCTGTCCGGGGCATGCCCGAAGATCAGGTAGCCGTACAGACCGGCGAACAGAATCTGCCCGTAGCTGAACGGCGCCAGCATCGCCGGTGCGGCATGACGGAACGCCTGGGTCAGCAGCATATGGCCGAGCATGCCGCAGGTGCCGAGGCCGATCATGAACAAACCATGGACAAATGTCGGCGTGCTCCAGAAAAACGGCAGCAGCGCGCTCATGATCAGGCTGTTGAGGATCCCCGTCAGAAAGTTACTGGTGGTCGGGCTGTCGATACCGCTGAGCTTGCGAGTCAGCAACTGATAGAAGCCGAAACACAGCGCCGAACCCAGGGGCAGCAGGATCGCCGGGGTAAATAGCGCGCCGCCGGGCCGCACCACGATCAGCACCCCGACGAACCCGGCGAGCACCGCCAGCCATTGCGCCCGACTGACCCGCTCGCCCAGAAACGGCACCGACAAGGCGGTGACCAGCAAGGGCGCGAGGAAGTTGACCGCCGTGGCTTCCGCCAGGGGGATGTAACGCAGGCCGGTGGTGAACAGCAGGCTGGTGCCGATCAGGCACAGGGCCCGCAGCAATTGCAGACCGGGGCGTTTGGTACGCACGACTGCGGAAAAACCGCTACGAGGAACGAACACCACCAGCATCAGCAGGGTGTGAACCACGTAGCGGGCCCAGACCACCATGACGATGGGATAAAAAGCCGAGAGGTATTTGGACAGCGTGTCGTGGCTGGCAAAGAGCAGAACCGCCAGACAGATCAGGGCAATCCCCTTGATCGGCTGTTCTGCGCCTTTGAACGGTGAAGGGTTCACACTCATTCACACACCCACAACAAAATCCCTACAAAATACGTAGCTGGCTATCTATCAAGATGCGGCCAGCCCGTATATAAAAGCACCCCATCGCGGTGGCGAGTGCGGGAATGGATATCCGTCGCGGTAAATCTTGACACAACTGGATTCAATTACGCATGTTGTCTTAATGACGCAAGTTCGGGCTCAGGCGCAACATATCCAGCCCGATGTCAATCCAGCGTTCTGCCTCGGTGTGCAGGGCGAAGCTCTCAGGGGCCAGCAGCCATTGGTAAAGGATGCCATCGATAAAAGCGCGCATGCTGATAGCCGCCCGTTGCGTATCAAGATTTTCGGGCAATTGCCCGCGATTGACTGCATTGGTCAGCGCCAGCTCGATACGCACGTTGCACTCCAGGCTGGCGGTGCGACGCTGGCGCCGCAGGTCGCACATTTCATCGGTGAATTCGCACTTATGAAACAGAATTTCATTAATGCGTCGGGTTTTCGGGTCCAGGGCAACTTGATGAAACAAATGAATCAGCAACTTGCGCATCCAGCCCAACGGATCCACTTCATCTACATTCTCACTGGCGGCAGCCATCTCATCCAAAGGTTCACGCAGGCTGTCGAGCATGGCCTGCACCAGATCAGCCTTATTGCTGAAATGCCAATAGATGGCACCCCGCGTCACCCCCGCCAGCGCCGCAATATCGGCCAGGGTAGTACGCGCCACGCCACGCTCGTAAAAGGCCTTTTCGGCGGCCTCGAGTATCTGGCTGCGAGTTTCTTGAGCTTCCTCTTTGGTACGACGGACCATGGCAGTAAAACCTCGATCAGGATCTTTCAGCGATGCGTGAAGACCTTCTGAATAAATATGCAACGGCATCTCGGGTGCCGTTTGCCCAGCCTACAATTCAACACCTACAGGGGCTTGTGTAACCGGATGGGTACGCCGCCAGGGTATTTACAAACAACCGTGAACGTAAGTATATTCCTTAGCAAGCTACTAATCCACTCAGCCAACTCTTTTTAACCTTCCACTTTTCTTGTGCGCATCTTGCGTGCCTGACCCGAGGATCTTCATGCAACTCAAGCCAGCTGTTACCGCTCTGGTCACTGCCGTCGCCCTGGCATCGCTGCTCAGCGGATGTAAAAAGGAAGAGGCGGCACCCGCCCCTCAAGCCCCTCAGGTCGGCGTCGTCACCCTGCAACCACAAGCCTTTACCCTGACATCAGAACTACCGGGCCGGACCACAGCGTTCCGCATCGCCGAAGTTCGCCCGCAGGTGAATGGGATCATTCTGAAGCGCCTGTTCAAAGAAGGCGGGGATGTTAAGGAAGGTCAGCAGCTTTATCAGATCGATCCATCGGTCTATGAGGCAACGCTGAAGAGTGCCGAGGCCAATCTGCAATCGACCAAGTCGATTTCCGATCGCTACAAGCAATTGGTCAACGAACAGGCCGTGAGCCGCCAGGAATACGACACCGCCGTGGCCAACCGCCTGCAGTCGGAAGCTGCCCTGCAAAGCGCTCAGATCAATCTGCGATTCACCAAGGTGCTGGCGCCGCTGACCGGTCGCATCGGCCGCTCCTCGGTGACCGAAGGCGCCCTGGTGAGCAATGGCCAGGCCGATGCCATGGCGGTGATCCAGCAGTTGGACCCGATCTACGTCGACGTCACCCAGTCTTCGGTTGAACTGCTGGAACTGCGCCGGGAGCTGGAAAGCGGACGCCTGCAGAAAGTCGGCGACAACGCCGCCAAGGTCAAACTGACCCTGGAAGACGGCAGCCAGTACAAGCTCGACGGCAAACTGGAGTTCTCCGAAGTCTCGGTGGACGAAACCACCGGCTCGGTGACCCTGCGCGCCGTGTTCCCCAACCCTCAGCACACCCTGCTGCCGGGCATGTTCGTTCACGCCCAGCTGCAAGCCGGGGTCAACAGTGCGGCGATCCTGGCCCCACAACAAGGCGTGACCCGTGACTTGAAAGGCACCCCGACCGCCCTGGTGGTTGGCCCGGACAACAAGGTCGAGCTGCGCCAGCTCAAGGCCAGCCGCACCGTCGGCAGCCAGTGGCTGGTGGAAGACGGCCTGAAAGCCGGCGACCGGCTGATCACCGAAGGCCTGCAGTTCGTCAAGCCGGGCATTGAGGTCAAGGCCAGCGAAGCCACCAACGTAGCCGCGAAAAACCCGGCCCCTGCACAGGCAACTGACAAAGCTGCAGGCGGCAAAGGGGAGTAAACCATGTCGAAATTTTTTATCGACCGTCCGATCTTCGCCTGGGTAATCGCCCTGGTGATCATGTTGGTCGGGGCTCTATCGATCCTCAAATTGCCGATCAACCAGTACCCGAGCATCGCCCCACCGGCGATTGCGATCTCCGTGACCTACCCGGGCGCTTCTGCACAGACCGTGCAGGACACCGTGGTCCAGGTGATCGAGCAGCAGCTCAACGGTATCGACAACCTGCGTTACGTGTCCTCGGAAAGTAACTCCGACGGCAGCATGACCATCACCGCCACCTTCGAGCAGGGCACCAACTCGGACACCGCGCAGGTCCAGGTACAGAACAAGCTCAACCTGGCCACCCCGCTGCTGCCGCAAGAAGTGCAGCAGCAGGGTATCCGCGTGACCAAGGCGGTGAAGAACTTCCTGCTGGTGATTGGCGTGGTGTCCGAGGACGGCAGCATGTCCAAGGACGACCTGTCGAACTACATCGTGTCGAACATGCAGGACCCGATCTCGCGGACCGCGGGCGTCGGTGACTTCCAGGTGTTCGGTGCCCAGTACGCCATGCGGATCTGGCTCGACCCGGCCAAGCTGAACAACTTCAACCTGACCCCGGTGGACGTGAAGACCGCGGTTGCCGCGCAGAACGTCCAGGTGTCGTCCGGCCAGCTCGGCGGTCTGCCCGCCCTGCCCGGCCAGCAGCTGAACGCCACCATCATCGGCAAGACCCGCCTGCAGACCGCCGAGCAGTTCAAGGCAATCCTGCTGAAGGTCAACAAGGACGGTTCGCAAGTACGTCTGGGTGACGTTGCCGACGTTGCGCTTGGCGGCGAGAACTACGCCATCAGCGCCCAGTTCAACGGCAAGCCGGCTTCCGGTCTGGCGGTCAAACTGGCCAACGGCGCCAACGCCCTGGACACCGCCAAGGCGCTGCGCAAGACCATCAGCGACCTGGAACCCTTCTTCCCGCAAGGCATGAAGGTGGTATTCCCCTACGACACCACGCCAGTGGTTACCGAATCCATCAAGGGTGTGGTTGAAACCCTGGTGGAAGCGATCGTCCTGGTGTTCCTGGTGATGTTCCTGTTCCTGCAGAACTTCCGCGCCACGGTGATCACCACCATGACGGTGCCGGTGGTGCTGCTGGGGACCTTCGGCATCCTCGCGGCGGCCGGTTTCAGCATCAACACCCTGACCATGTTCGGCATGGTGCTGGCCATCGGCTTGCTGGTGGACGACGCCATCGTCGTGGTGGAAAACGTCGAACGGGTGATGCACGAGGAAGGCCTGTCACCCAAAGAGGCGACGAAGAAATCCATGGGCCAGATCCAGGGCGCCCTGGTGGGTATCGCCCTGGTGCTGTCCGCGGTACTGCTGCCGATGGCGTTCTTCAGCGGCTCCACGGGGGTGATCTACAAGCAGTTCTCGATCACCGTGGTGTCGGCCATGGCCCTGTCGGTGCTGGTGGCCCTGATCTTCACCCCGGCGCTGTGCGCCACCATGCTCAAGGCCGTCCCCAAGGGCGAGCACGCGGTCGAGAAGCGCGGCTTCTTCGGCTGGTTCAACCGCACCTTCGACCGCAGCGTAAAAAGCTACGAGCGCGGGGTCGGCAACATCCTGCGCAACAAGGCTCCATACCTGCTGGCCTACGTCTTGATCGTCGTGGGCATGATCTGGCTGTTCACCCGCATCCCGACCGCGTTCCTGCCCGAAGAAGACCAGGGCGTACTGTTCGCCCAGGTGCAGACCCCGGCCGGCTCCAGTGCCGAGCGGACCCAGGTGGTGGTCGATGAAATGCGCGCCTACCTGCTGGACCAGGAAAAGGACACCGTGGCCTCGGTGTTCACCGTGAACGGCTTCAACTTCGCCGGTCGCGGCCAGAGCTCGGGCATGGCCTTCATCATGCTCAAGCCGTGGGGCGAGCGTTCTGCGGAAAACAGCGTGTTCAACCTGGCGGCCCGCGCCCAGCAGCACTTCTTCAGCTTCCGTGACGCGATGGTGTTCGCCTTCGCCCCTCCGGCGGTACTGGAGTTGGGTAACGCCACCGGTTTCGACGTGTTCCTCCAGGACCGCGCCGGTATCGGCCACGAGAAACTGATGGCGGCACGCAACCAGTTCCTCGGCATGGCGGCCCAGAGCAAGGTGCTGTCCCAGGTGCGTCCGAACGGCCTGAACGATGAGCCGCAGTACCAGTTGAGCATCGATGACGAACGCGCCAGTGCCCTGGGCGTGACCCTCACCGACATCAACAACACCTTGTCGATTGCCCTGGGCAGTAGCTACGTCAACGACTTCATCGACCGCGGTCGGGTGAAGAAGGTGTACATCCAGGGTCAGGCCGGTGCGCGCATGAGCCCCGAAGACCTGAAGAAGTGGTACGTACGCAACAGCGCCGGGACCATGGTGCCGTTCTCCTCCTTCGCCAAGGGCGAGTGGATCTACGGTTCGCCGAAACTGGCCCGTTACAACGGCGTGGAAGCCATGGAAGTCCTCGGTGCTCCAGCCCCTGGCTACAGTACCGGTGAGGCCATGGCCGAAGTCGAAGCGCTGGCCGCCAAGCTGCCGCCGGGTGTGGGCATCTCCTGGACCGGCCTGTCCTACGAGGAACGTCTGTCGGGCTCCCAGGCACCTGCGCTGTACGCCTTGTCCCTGCTGATGGTCTTCCTGTGTCTGGCAGCACTGTATGAAAGCTGGTCGATTCCGATCGCGGTCATGCTGGTGGTGCCGCTGGGGATCATCGGTGCGCTGATGGCCACCAGCCTGCGCGGCCTGTCCAACGACGTGTACTTCCAGGTGGGGCTGTTGGTGACCATCGGCCTGGCGGCGAAAAACGCCATTCTGATCGTCGAATTCGCCAAGGAACTGCACGAACAGGGACGCTCCCTGGTGGACGCCGCGGTGGAAGCCTGCCGCATGCGTCTGCGGCCGATCATCATGACCTCCCTGGCCTTCGTCCTCGGGGTGGTGCCGCTGGCCATCTCCACCGGCGCCGGCTCCGGCAGCCAGCATGCGATCGGGACCGGGGTGATCGGCGGTATGCTCACCGCGACGATCCTGGCGATCTTCTGGGTGCCGCTGTTCTTCGTCACCGTATCGTCCATGGGTCGTCGCAAAGCGGACCTGTCAGAAACCACTGCAACTGCTAATGAGGCTGGCCAATGAGCAAGTCGCTACTCTCCCTGGCAATCACCGCCATCGCGCTAAGTGGTTGCTCGCTGATACCCGATTATCAGCGCCCGGAAGCGCCGGTGGCGGCGCAATTCCCCCAAGGCCCCGCCTACTCGCCCAAGGAGGCCGCCAACGTGGCGGCCGCCGAACAGGGCTGGCGGCAGTTCTTCCACGACCCGGCGCTGCAGCAGCTGATCCAGACCGCTCTGGAAAACAACCGCGACCTCAAGGTCGCGGCGCTGAACATCGACGCCTATGCCGCGCAGTACCAGATCCAGCGTGCGGACCTGTTCCCCGCGGTTTCGGCCAACGGCAGCGGCAGCCGCCAGCGCACGCCGGCACGCATGTCGCAGACCGGCGAAGCCGGGATCACCAGCCAGTACTCCGCCACCGTGGGGGTCAGCGCTTATGAACTGGACCTGTTCGGCCGGGTTCGCAGCCTGAGCGAGCAAGCCCTGCAAACCTACTTCTCCAGCGAAGAGGCCCGGCGCAGCACGCAGATCAGCCTGGTGGCCAGCGTGGCCAATGCCTACATGACCTGGCAGGCCGACAAGGAGCTGCTCAAGCTGACCCAGGAAACCCTGGCTGCCTACGAGGAAAGCTACCGCCTGACCTCGCGCAGCAACGAAGTGGGCGTGGCCTCGGCCCTGGACCTGAGTCAGGCGCGGACCTCGGTGGAAAACGCCCGGGTCCAACTGGCGCGCTACACCCGCCAGGTGGCCCAGGATGAAAACAGCCTGACCCTGCTGCTGGGCACGGCGATTCCGAGCAACCTGCCGGCGGCCCAGCCGCTGTCGGCCAATCTGTTGAGCGAGCTGCCGGCCGGCCTGCCGTCGGAACTGCTGCAACGGCGTCCGGACATCCTCGAAGCCGAGTACAAGCTGAAAGCGGCGAACGCCAATATCGGCGCGGCGCGGGCGGCGTTCTTCCCGAGCATCAGCCTGACCGCCAACGCCGGCACCCTGAGCCCGGACCTCTCGGGCCTGTTCAAGGGCGGCTCGGGGACCTGGCTGTTCCAGCCGCAGATCAATCTGCCGATCTTCAACGCCGGCAGCCTGCGCGCCAGCCTGGACTACTCGAAGATCCAGAAAGACATCAGCGTGGCCCAGTACGAAAAATCCATCCAGACCGCCTTCCAGGAAGTCTCCGATGGCTTGGCCGCACGCCAGACCTACAACCAGCAGTTGCAGGCCCAGCGTGATTTCGTCAACGCCAACCAGGACTACTACCGTCTGGCCGAACGCCGCTATCGCATCGGGGTCGACAGCAACCTGACCTTCCTCGACGCCCAGCGCTCACTGTTCAGTGCCCAGCAGGCGCTGATCAGCGATCGCCTGGCGCAACTGACCAGCGAGGTCAACCTGTACAAGGCCCTCGGTGGCGGCTGGAGCGAGCAGACCGGGAAGAACCAGCCACTGGCCGAAAAAGCCCCGGCCCTGCACCTGTTCTGAAACAGGAGCCAGCTGTAAGAAAAACCCACCTCATGGTGGGTTTTTTTATGTCACCGCCCCTCAGCCCCCCACCCCGTTGAGCAAGAACACCGGCTCACGCAGATAGTCCAGGCCCAGGCGGGTTTCGAAAGTCTCGTCGCGCAGGGCTGCCGTGGTGCAACTCCTGAGCCCCAGGGCGGTCGCCACCAGGGCAAAGCTCTGGCTCAGATGACCGCAGTCCATCAAGGCCACCCGCAAGGCCCGGCTGCCCGGATACTTCCAGGCCAGACGCTGCAGACACGCAGTGGACAGGAACAGCACCGAGGCCTGTTCGATCCAGCGCTGATCGCCGCACGCCGCACCGATCCAGGACCTGGGGTCCTCGCGCGACAGCAGTTCAAGCCCGTGCCGCCGCACCGAATAGTGATACAGGCCGGCCTCCAGGCCCTGCACGTTGAGCAGGATCGGATAAACCTCGATGGCATGCAGGGAGCCCCCGGACGCCGAGGTTTTCTTCAGGAAGAAATCCCCCATGGGGTTACGCCGCATCTGACTCGCTCCCCAGGTGTAATACAGCAGCGCCGATAGCTGCAGGGCGCTAATGGGTCCCCCGTCGAAGCTCCGGCAGGTCTGGCGACGGGCCAGAACCTCCAGCAGTTGTGGCTGCTCAAACAGCGAGGGCGGTGCCAGCAAGGGATTGTCCAGGGCCTGGAACGGATGGGAAAAGTAGTCCTTGAACGCCGACGGCTGGCGCTGCTGCAGCGCCTTGCCGGCCAGTTGCTCCTCCATCTGCGCCACGCTGATGTAGGACGTGGCGGTTTGCGTGCGCGTCCCCAGGTAGAAATCCAGCGCGACCTGCCAATGACTCCAGATATCACCAGCCGCCTCGGGCTCGGAGAGACCCGTACCCTGCCCGTCCACGGGCTGCAACAGCCCCCGGTCGATCAGGTCCTGGAGCAGCGCCAGGCTGGGGTTTTCCAGTGCGCCGGGAAGCAGCAGCGCGCTGTCCAGGGTCCGCGGACAGAGAAAATGCCGGACCAGCGGCAGAAACTGCATCGCCAACTCCAGGTCCAGGGCCCGCTGTCGATCGCGCAGGGCAAAACGCTCCCGGTCGATCCCCAGCCAGGTGCCCGCGCGCAATTGCAACAGGGTCTGGCCATCCAGCGGGCTTGCCGCCGTTGCCGGCGGCTCGGCCAGAGTGCCTGCCTGCCAGAACAGCGGCTCGGGCCGCAGCGCCCTGATCTCCCGAATCAGATCCGCCAGCTCAGGATCGCCGGCGCGATCGGCGATGTCCCACTCGATGGTGACCGCCTTGAGCGGTGCATGGCCGAACAACTGCCGCAGGATGTCCCAGTCCCGGCGCGGATCGCCGACATGCACCTCGATCAGGCGCTTGAGCGGCAGCGATCGCAGGTACTCGCGCAAGTCGTAGCCCAAGGCCCGGGCGGTGCAGATGGCGCTGTCCAGATCCAGGAGAAAGCCGCTGTGGCTGCGCTCAACCACGCTGCAAATGAATCCGCCTTCGGACAGCTCCTGGCCGATGTCCATGGCAAACAGCCGGGGCGCGTTCTCCAGCACCAGCGGGGTGCCGGTGAAGGCCTGCAGCTCGAGGGCATTGGCCACCACCGTATCGGCCACCTCCCGGGCCAGGCTTGGCAGGATGAAATGCTGGGTATCGCCGCCCTGAAAGCGTGACCAGGAAATGTGCTCCGCCAGCCACGGCGAGGCGGTCCGCTGGCACAGGCGACGGGTCATGTGCAGAAATTCCCGGTCCATCTCGATGCCGACGCTGCCCAGGGACAGGCTCGACGAGTGCAGCAGCACCGGCACCTGCCCGCCCAGCTCGTTCAAGCGCGGCTGCAGGATGCAGTGGGTCGGTTGAAACTCCAGGTAATCGAAGTACGGCAGCCCTTCGGCCTGAATCCGCTCGAGGCTGGGATCGAGCCCGACCGCGCCGCTCCCGGCGCCAGGCGGCAAATGGTATTCCAGGCCCACCCCGGCGTCGGGGAAACGCGAAGCATCGAAGTCTTGCATGTCCGCCTCCCCGGCTCAGGCCGTCACGTGCCGGGCCAAGGCAACGGCGCTGGCGCCCTCGCCCCGACTCAGCGATCCGGCATGGCGACGCTCCAGGCGATGCACCTCCTGTAGCAGATTGCCCAGCAGTTCCCGCCCCTGCGCGGTAAAACCCGGGGCGCTGGCGAAATCCGCCTGCGCCTTGCTCAAGCCCCGCAGGATGAACAGCAAGCGTTGCTCAGCCCGACGCATCTCCTGCGCTGGACGGTCGCGGACCCGTTCCAGGTACTTGACCAGGGCGATGTAGACATAAAAGGCATGAAAGTACCCGTACAAGTCACGCTGCTGCCCCGACCAGGGCAGGGTGTACTGGGCCTCCCGCGACGCCTGGGGCTCAACCACCGCGGCAACTTCGACCACGTTGTACAGCAACTGGTGGGTCGCCTCATGCACCAGCGACTCCTCCAGATCGAGTATCGAGTTGTCCCGGCTCGACAGCAGGATCACCCCGGTATAGCGGGACGCGGAGCAACTGCGAAAACTGCCGTCGGGCAAGTAGCACACGGCCTTGACCAGCACCTGCCACTGTTCATGACAGGCCGGCCAGGTGTGTTTGATCCGCTGCAGGGCCAGTTGCAGGACATCCCGAAAAAACTCTTTGGAATACCCCGCGCGCTCCAGCTGACGCCGGGTCGTGTCGTCTGGCGGGTAGTCATAACTGGGGGGCGTGACCTGAGTGATCAGCGGATCGACATCGAAGCGATACACCGGCGGGCACTGTTCATCGGGCCGTGCCTGCTGCGCAGTTTCAATCCGTTGCAGCACTTGGGGAAACTCCAGCAGCCTGGCTTTAACGTCGCCGTCATCCAGGGTCTTTCCAGTCAATAGATAGTTAACATCACGAAACGTCAGCACACTCCAGATCTGAAATACCGGATGCGCGACAAGTGGATTGCGGACACTTTCCGGCGACAGAATAATATCCAGCGCCTGTTTGAAAAACAGTCGCAACGCAGAATCCGCAACAAACAACTTTGACAGTTCCGCATATAACGCGACAAACATCGTATAGCGATTCTTCGCGACTTTTTCCTGCAACTGGAGAAAGCGTTGCGGTTCGCTGTCCGGAAGAAAAGTAGTGCCCTTAAACAGCTCGTCGATGGAAAGTTCCGCTTGTTTGCTGTTTTCGCTGTCCATGGTTCAACCTTCCCTAAAGTTCACGGCAAGGGCTTGCTCATCGTCAGGCTGGCGACTTCATAGCCCAGCAGTTCATAAAGACGACGCGCCCCAAGGTTGCGACCGAAGACATGCAAACGCATTTCATCACAGCCCCATTCGCGCGCCAGCGACTCACCGGCCAGCAGCGTCTGCCTGGCGTGACCCCGGCGACGTTCGATCGGTTCGATATAGAGATCGAGGATGAAGGCAATCCGTCGGGACCCGGCCTGACGTTCGGCGATCCACAGCTCACCCACTGCCCGCCCTGCATACAGCGCCCGCCACAGGTGGTTGTGCGGACTCAGGCGGCCCTGCGGTAGCAACTGGCGGAACACCTCCGCCGCCTGGAACGATGCCTGCTCCGGCGGCCATTCACCGGCGGCCACCATGCCGGCGGCATACTCCTGCAGGGCTCGCCGGGCGAAACGCTCGAAGTCGGCTTCCTGCATCGACACCAGGCTGATGGACACGGACGGGCACTCCACTGTGAACTTGAATCCCGATTCCGGTGTGCCGCCTTCATACGGAGCGAAGGGCGACACACCGGACTGCACACGCCCCACTCAGTCCATTCGCGCCTGTTGCTGTTGAGTGTCGAAGATCGCCGCGACACCGATCTTGTCGCGAATGGCCGACCCGGCACTGGTCAGTTTTGCCGTATCGATACTTTTCACGGCGCCCACTTCGGTGGCGCTCAGGTGCACGCCGATGCCTTTGGCGGCCGCTTCAGGATCCTGATGCAACTGTGCCGCAAAGTCCTTATCCAGAAGTGCACGGCCGACTACTGATGCAAGGCGCTCCTGATTGACTTTCGTACTCATGGTATCTCTCCTTATATATTGAAAGCACGATAACAACTTTTCTCCTGACGAAACTTACAACTTATCCCTATCCGCCCTGAGGGTTTTCAATATAGCAAGACGAGTCTGCATTTCCAGCACACGCAAAGTTTTCGCTTAAACCTTTTTACGATAATAGATAACACCGAATTTAAAGTTTAACTGGCGATTACTCCTATATCTTAGTACACCACTTGAGGACAATGGCTTACAACCAAAGCAATAAACACTTGTAGTGAATCTGCGGCGCGCCAGGGATACAGCACAAGGACCACGCCTGATTGAACAGCGCGGACAACCCCAGGATTCAACAGGAATCCTGGGGTTGTCCGAGCCCCCGAACCGGACTCGATAAGTGTTCGTTAATCGCCCAAAACCGCCATTCGCCAATTGATCGCCCCTGGGGGGCAACGCACCATTCCCGGCAACCGAACACACCAATAACAACAGGTTCGATGTCATGCCCCCACGCCCTGCACGCTCCGGCTGATCCCACCCGCTGCACCCTCAAGGTATTGCACGCTGTCCGCAGATTCTTGCCGGAAGTGCGTTGCTGCACCCCTAACAATTAGAGAGACCGACACATGAAGCCAATCACCCCGCCACAACACCTTGTGCCCAGCCTTCTGGCCCTGGCGTTGACCAGCCTCGCCCTGCCGGCAATGGCCGAAGAATCGGGCTTTTTCGAAGACGCCCAGGCCAACCTGAACCTGCGCAACTTCTACATCAACCGCAACTTCACCAACCCGACCAAGGCCCAGGGCAAGGCCGAAGAGTGGACCCAGAGCTTCATCCTCGACGCCAAGTCCGGCTTCACCCAGGGCACGGTAGGCTTCGGCATGGACGTATTGGGCCTGTACTCGGTGAAGCTCGACGGTGGCAAGGGCACCGGCGGCACCCAGTTGCTGCCCCTGGACCACAACGGCCGCCCGGCGGACAACTTCGGGCGCCTGGGAGTGGCCTTCAAGGCCCGGTTGTCGCAGACCGAGGTCAAGGTCGGCGAGTGGATGCCGGTGCTGCCGATCCTGCGTTCCGATGACGGTCGCTCGCTGCCGCAAACCTTCCGCGGTGGCCAGATCACCTCGAAGGAAATCGCCGGCCTGACCCTCTATGGCGGCCAGTTCCGTGGCAACAGCCCGCGCGACGACAGCAGCATGAGCGACATGACGATGTTCGGCAAAGCGGCCTTCACTTCGGACCGCTTCAACTTCCAGGGCGCCGAGTACGCCTTCAACGACAAGCGCACCCAGGTCGCACTGTGGAACGCCCAGCTCAAGGACATCTACCGCCAGCAGTTCGTCAACCTGATCCATACCCAGCCGCTGGGCGACTGGACCCTGGGCGCCAACCTGGGCTTCTTCTACGGCCAGGAAGACGGCAGCGCCCGTGCCGGCGATCTGGAAAACCGCACCTGGTCCGGCCTGTTCTCGGCCAAGTACGGCGGCAGCACCTTCTATGTCGGCCTGCAGAAACTCACCGGCCCCAGCGCCTGGATGCGGGTCAACGGCACCAGCGGCGGCACCCTGGCCAACGACAGCTTCAACGCCAGCTACGACAACGCCCAGGAAAAATCCTGGCAACTGCGCCATGACTACAACTTCGCCGCCCTCGGCGTGCCTGGATTGACCCTGATGAACCGCTACATCAGCGGCAGCAACGTGCACACCGCCACGGTCGGCGACGGCAAGGAATGGGGCCGGGAAAGCGAGCTGGGCTACACGGTGCAGAGCGGCACGCTGAAGAACCTCAACCTGAAATGGCGCAACTCCACCATGCGCCGGGATTTCAGCAACAACGAGTTCGACGAAAACCGCCTGATCGTCAGCTATCCGTTGAGCCTGCTGTAACGGCGCAACGGCCAACAAAAAAGGCCAGCCCGGTGATCGGGCTGGCCTTTTTGCTGGGCCATGGAACGGATTACAGGCGCGACTCGGTGCCCAGTTCGTCCCACACCGATTCGGCCAGGTGGAAGGTCGCATTGGCCGCCGGGATGCCGCAGTAGATCGCGCTCTGCATGATCACTTCCTTGATCTCGCCACGGCTCACGCCGTTGTTGGCGGCGGCCCGCAGGTGCAGCTTGAGCTCTTCGTTGCGGTTCATGCCGATCAGCATGGCGATGGTGATCAGGCTGCGGGTGTGCCGCGGCAGGCCCGGACGGGTCCAGATATCACCCCAGGCGTGGCGGGTGATCATTTCCTGGAATTCCGAGTTGAACTCGTTCAGGGCATTCAGGCTGCGGTCGACATGGGCATCGCCCAACACCGCGCGGCGCACCTGCATGCCTTCGTCATAACGTTGTTTCTCGTCCACAAAGGGCTCCTTGAATCGAGGCTCAGGCCAGCAGGAATTCCACGACCCGGGCGCTGAACGCGTCGCCGGCCTGGACGTTGGACAGGTGCGCGGCATAGAACTCGGCGTACTCGGCGCCGGCCACATGCTGCTGGATGAAGTGACTGCCGGAGGGCGGTGTCACGGCGTCGTCACTGCCGGCAATCACCAGGGTCGGCACCTTGATCGCGCCCAGCTGCTCGCGGAAATCCGCATCGCGCACCGCCGCACAGTTGGCGGCATAGCCTTGCGGCGACGTGGCGGCGAGCATGTCAGTGATCAGCTTGGCCTGGTCGGGATGGGCCTCGGCAAAGTCGGCGGTGAACCAGCGGGCGATGGAGGCATCACGCAGTGCCACCATGGCCGCCGGGCCGTCCCGCAGCACGGTTTCGATCCGCGGGTTCCACACCGAGGGCTCGCCAATCTTGGCGGCAGTATTGCACACCACCAGCTTGTGCAAACGCTCGCCGGCATTGATCCCCAGCCACTGGCCGATCAGGCCGCCCATGGACAGGCCGCAGAAATGCGCACGCTGGATATCCAGGGCATCGAGCAACGCCAGCACATCCCGGCCCAGTTGCTCGATGCTGTAGGGGCCCTCGCTCACCAGCGAACGGCCATGCCCGCGGGTGTCCATGCGCAGCACCCGGAAGTGCCGGGTAAAGGCCGTCATCTGCTTGTCCCACATGTGCAGATCGGTGCCCAGGGAGTTGGACAGCACCAGTACCGGCGCGCCCTCTGGTCCTTCGAGTTGATAGTGCAGATCGCCCTCGGCGAGTTTCACGAATCCCACAGCAGTCTCCTTCAGGCCTTCAAGGCAAAATGTTCAGCCACGGCGCGCTCGACCCAGGCCTGGGCCTGACCGAGGTAATGCGCCGGGTCCATCAGACGATCCAGCTCTGGCGCCGACAGCTCGGCGCTGACCCGGGCATCGTCCGCCAATACTTCGCGCAGATGGCGTTGTTCGGCCACCGCGCGCTTGCAGCATTGTTCCAACAGGTGATGGGCGGTTTCCCGGCCCAGGCGCTGGGCCAGTTCAATGCTCACCGCTTCCGCCAGGACCAGGCCCTGGGTCAGGTCGAGGTTGCGCGCCATGCGGGCGCTGTCGACCTGCAGCCCTTCGGCCACCAGCAAGGCTTGTTGCAGGGCCCCGGACACCAGGCAGCAGATCTCCGGCAGGGTTTCCCATTCGGCGTGCCACAGGCCGAGGCTGCGCTCGTGCTCCTGAGGCATGGCGGCGAACATCGTCGCCAAGAGGCCCGGAACCCGGGTCGCGGCGCTGATCAGTACCGCCGCGCCCACCGGGTTGCGCTTGTGCGGCATGGTGGACGAACCGCCCTTGCCCGGTGCCGAAGGCTCGAAGACTTCCGCCGCCTCGGTCTGCATCAGCAGGCTGATATCGCGCCCCAGCTTGCCCAGGCTGCCGGCCAGCAGGCCCAGCACCGAAGCGAACTCCACCAGACGGTCGCGCTGGGTGTGCCAGGGCTGCTCCGGCAGGCGGAGCTGCAGCTCCTCGGCCAGGGCCCGGGCAATCGGCAGGGCCTGCTCGCCCAGGGCCGCCAGGGTTCCGGAAGCTCCGCCAAACTGCAGCACCAGCAGGCGCGGCTTGAGTTGTTGCAGGCGTTCGCGGCTGCGGGTCACGGCCCCCAGCCAACCGGCGATCTTCATCCCCAGGGTCACTGGCGTGGCGTGTTGCAGCCAGGTCCGGCCGGCCAGGGGCGTGTCGGCATAGCGCTGGGCCTGGGCCGCCAACAGGTCCCCCAGGCGATGCAGATCCTCCTCCAGCAACTGCATGGCGCGGCGCAGTTGCAGCACCAGCCCGCTGTCCATCACGTCCTGGCTGGTGGCGCCCAGGTGCACATAGCGTTCGGCCTCGGCATCGCCCTGGGCGATCTGCTTGCCCAGGGCCTTGACCAGGGGAATCGCCGAGTTGCCGGCCGTGGCAATCGCCTCGCCCAGGGCCTGGAAATCATAGAATTGAGCCCGGCAGGCCGCCTCGATGGGAGCCACCGCGCGCTGGGGAATCAGCCCGATCCGCGCCTCGGCCCGCGCCAGGGCCGCCTCGAAGTCGAGCATGGCCTGGACCCGCCCCTGGTCGCAGAACACGCCGCGCATTTCCCGGGCAGTAAAGTAGGCATCGAACAACTGGTTGCTCGCAGTCAGGGTCATAAACAGTCCTTAGCAAGCCTGCGCCCGAGCCGGGCGCAGGCACACAGGTCAAAGATCGTGGTGCAGGTAGGCTGCCTGTTTCGGCAGGCGCAGGCTGAACAGGAAGGCGATCGCCATCATCGCCGTGACGTACCAGTAGAAAGTGTTTTCCATGCCCATGTTCTTGAAGTTCAGGGCCACCCATTCCGCCGAGCCACCGAAGATCGCATTGGCCACCGCATAAGCCAAGCCCACCCCCAGCGCGCGCACTTGCGGCGGGAACATCTCGGCCTTCACCAGGCCGCTGATGGAGGTGTAGAAACTGACGATGGCCAGGGCCAGGGTGATCAGCACGAAGGCCAGGAACGGACTGGTGACGGTCTTCAGGGTCAGCAGGATCGGCACGGTGAACAGGGTGCCCAGGGCGCCGAACCAGAGCATGGAGTTCCGCCGGCCGATCTTGTCCGCGAGCATGCCGAACAGCGGCTGCATGCACATGTAGAGGAACAGCGCGCCGGTCATGATGTAGCTGGCGGTCTTGGCGTGCATGCCGGCGGTGTTCACCAGGTACTTCTGCATGTAGGTGGTGAAGGTGTAGAAAATCAGCGAGCCGCCGGCGGTGTAGCCCAGCACGGTGATAAAGGCTGCCGAGTGGTTTTTGAACAGCGCGGCGATGCTGCCGGCGTCCTTGTTCTCGCGCATTTCCTTGCTGGTGGTTTCCTTCAGCGAACGCCGCAGCAGCAACGAGATGACCGCCGCGATGGCGCCGATCACGAACGGAACGCGCCAGCCCCAGGCCTTGAGTTCGCTCTCGTCGAGGAACTGCTGGAGGATCACCACCACCGACACCGCCAGCAGTTGCCCGCCGATCAGGGTCACGTACTGGAAGGACGCGAAGAAACCGCGCTGGCCCTTGAGCGCCACCTCGCTCATGTAGGTGGCGGTGGTGCCGTATTCCCCACCCACCGACAAGCCCTGGAACAGCCGCGCCACCAGCAGCAGGAACGGCGCCCAGGCACCGATGCTGGCGTAGGTCGGCAGAAAGGCGATGACCAGGGAACCGGCGCACATCATCAGCACCGAGATCATCATCGAGTTCTTGCGCCCGTGGCGATCGGCGACCCGGCCGAACAGCCAGCCGCCGATGGGTCGCATCAAAAAGCCGGCGGCGAACACCCCGGCGGTGTTGAGCAACTGCACCGTGGGATCGTCGGAAGGGAAAAAGGCCGGGGCGAAGTAGATGGCGCAAAAGGCATAGACGTAGAAGTCGAACCATTCCACCAGGTTGCCGGAGGAGGCGCCGACAATGGCAAAGATCCTTTTGCTGCGCTCCTCGGCGGTGTAGTGACTTGTCGTTGTAGTCATGGTTTTTCACTCGTGGGGGACAGTGTGAGTCTAGACACACTTGGCAACATTCCCGTTCCCCGTGGATAGCGCCCTGCCCGCTCCCGGGCAGGGGTCAATCGACCCTGTCAACCTGTAACGGCTGTAGCCGCAGCCGAGCCACGGCGAGGCTGCGAAAAGGCCCGAAGGGCCTTGCTTGGCCCTCTCTCGCCAAGCTCGCTGCGACCTCAGAACCCCGCGCCCCTTCGGGCCGTTCGCAGCCTGCGGCAGCGGCTACACCGTGCTCGGGCTCAGTAGTCGAAGAACACCGTTTCAGCATCGGTGCCCTGGAGGATCACGTTCCACTGATAGCGGCCCTCGGCATCGGCCTTGGCCAGCAAGGTGCCGCGGCGTTCCTCGGGTACACAGGCCAGCAGCGGATCGCCGGCGTTGGCCGGCTCGCCATCGAAGTAGATCCGGGTCAGCAGGTGCTTGACCAGGCCACGGGCGAACACCAGCACCACCAGGTGCGGCGCCTGGGTCGTGCCCTTGAGGCCCGGCACGGTGCCCGGCTTGATGGTGGTGAAGCGAAAGCGCCCTTCGGCGTCCACTGGCACCCGGCCAAACCCCTGGAAGTGCGGGTCCAGGGGCTTGTCCTGCTCGTCCTCGCCGTGGCGGTACTTGCCCGCGGCGTTGGCTTGCCAGACTTCCAGCATCGCGTCGTTGACGAAGTGGCCGTTGCCGTCCACCACCTGGCCGGTGATTGCCACTCGCTCGCCCAGGGTGCCTGCTTCGGTCAGGTCCTCGCGGTTCAGCCAGGTCAGGCCGATGTGGTAGTAGGGGCCGACGGTATGAGAGGTAGTCGCGGTCAGGGTCATGTCATTTCTCCATCGGCGTGGCATCGCGGCCGCGCAGGACGATGTCCCAGCGGTAACCGAGGGCATAGGAAGGGATGGTTTTCTCCAGGTCGAAGCTGGCGATCAGGCGTTCCTTGGCGCGGGTGTCCGGCACGCAGTTGTAGATCGGGTCATATTCCAGCAGCGGGTCGCCAGGGAAATACATCTGGGTCACCAGACGGGTGAGGATGCTCGGGCCGAACAGCGAGAAATGGATATGCGCCGGACGCCAGGCATTGTGGTGGTTGCCCCAGGGGTAGGCGCCGGGCTTGATGGTCTGGAACTGATACCAGCCGTCGGCATCGGTCACGGTACGCCCGGTGCCGGTGAAATTCGGATCCAGCGGCGCATCGTGCAGGTCGCGGTCGTGGTTATAGCGACCGGCAGCATTGGCCTGCCAGATCTCCACCAGGATGCCCGGCACCGGCAGGCCGTTTTCGTCCAGCACGCGGCCGTGGATGATGATCCGCTCGCCCTGGGGCTGGCCTTGGTGCTGGGCTGTCAGGTCGTTGTCGCGCTCCTGGATCGACTCGGCACCGATGCTCGGGCCGGTGATTTCCGACAGCGAATGGGGCAGGAACACCAGCGGCTTGGACGGCGAGCGGGTGTTGGTCGACTGGTAGGCCGGGTGCAGATAATCAGGCTGAGTGCCCGCTTGCGGGCGCCGGTAACCGGGCTTGTCACTCATGGTGGTTCCTCATTCTCTTCTTATATAAGGCAGGCAGTCAGACGCGCTCGATGGCCAGCGCCAGCCCTTGGCCGACACCCACGCACATGGTCGCCAGGCCTTTTTTACCGCCGCTCTTTTCCAATTGATGCAGGGCCGTCAGCACCAGGCGCGCACCGCTCATGCCCAGTGGATGGCCCAGGGCAATGGCGCCGCCATTGGGGTTGACCTGTGGCGCGTCGTCGGCCAGGCCCAGTTCACGCAGCACCGCCAGGCCCTGGCTGGCGAAGGCTTCGTTGAGTTCGATCACATCGAAATCGCTGACCGCCACGCCCAGGCGCTCGATCAACTTGCGCACCGCCGGCACCGGGCCAATGCCCATCACCCGTGGCGCCACTCCGGCGCTGGCCATGCCCAGCACCCGCGCGCGCGGGGTCAGGCCATGCTTCTTGACCGCTTCGGCCGATGCCAGGATCAGCGCCGCGGCGCCGTCGTTGACTCCGGAGGCGTTGCCGGCGGTGACGGTCTTGTCCGGTCCGTTGACCGGCTTGAGTTTGCCCAGGGCTTCCAGGGTGGTGTCGGCACGCGGATGTTCGTCCTGCTCCACCACTGTCTCGCCCTTCTTGTGGGCGATGCGCACCGGGACGATTTCCTCGGCGAAGAACCCGGCGGCCTGGGCCGCGGCGGTGCGCTGCTGGCTGCGCAGGGCAAAGGCGTCCTGGTCGGCGCGGGACACCTTATAGTCGTCCGCCACGTTGTCCGCGGTCTGCGGCATGGCGTCCACGCCGTACTGGGCTTTCATCAGCGGGTTGATGAAACGCCAGCCGATGGTGGTGTCTTCCAGCTTCATGTTGCGCGAGAAGGCAGCATCGGCCTTGCCCATGACAAAGGGCGCGCGGGACATGGACTCGACGCCACCGGCGATTGCCAGTTCCATCTCGCCGCTGGCAATGGCGCGGAACGCGGTGCCGATGGCGTCCATGCCCGAGGCGCAGAGACGGTTGAGGGTAACGCCGGGCACGCTGTCCGGCAGGCCCGCCAGCAGCAGCGCCATGCGCGCCACGTTGCGGTTGTCCTCGCCGGCCTGGTTGGCGCAGCCGAGGAACACCTCATCCACGGCGTTCCAGTCCACGCTCGGGTTGCGTTCCATCAAGGCCTTGATCGGCACCGCCGCCAGGTCGTCGGCACGCACGGCCGAGAGGCCGCCGCCGAAACGGCCAATGGGGGTACGAATGGCATCACAGATAAAGACGTCGCGCATCAGGCTTCTCCAGGTGCTTGGCCGTGGGCCGCGGCGGTGCGCGCTTCCAGGTCACGCAGGGCGGTCAGTTCGACTTCGGTGGGGGCGGCTGTCTCGGCCACATGCTCGGCGAAACGGATCGCCCAACCGGTGGCGGCCACCACCTGCTCGCGGGTCACGCCCGGGTGCAGCGAGGTGACGATGAATTCGTGGGTGCCGGCTTCCGGCTCCATGATGCACAGGTCGGTGATGATCCCCACCGGACCGGCGCCGGGCAGGCCCAGGCGCTTGCGCGAATCGCCGCCCTCGCCGTGACCGACGGAGGTGATGAAGTCCAGCTTGTCGACGAAGGAACGCGAGGACTGCTTGAGGATGATCAGCACGCTTTTCGCCGAGCCGGCGATTTCCGGAGCACCGCCGGCGCCCGGCAGGCGTACCTTGGGCCGGTGGTAATCACCGACCACGGTGGTGTTGATGTTGCCGAAACGGTCGACCTGGGCGGCGCCGAGGAAACCCACGTCGATGCGCCCGCCCTGCAGCCAGTAGCGGAAAATCTCGCCGGTCGGCACCACGGTGTCGGCGGTTTCCGCCAGCTCGCCGTCACCGATGGACAGTGGCAGCACACTGGGCTTGGCGCCGATCGGGCCGGACTCATAGATCAGCACCACATCCGGCGAAGAAGTCAGGCGCGCGAGGTTAGCGGCCTTGGACGGCAGGCCGATGCCGACGAAGCACACCGAGCCGTTCTGCAGGCGACGGGCTGCGGCCACGGTCATCATTTCATTGGTGGAGTAGTTCATTACTGGGCCTCCGAAGCTGCGGCCAGCTTGGCCTGGAATTCGCTGAAGTCGGCACTGCCGCGGATGTATTCGTTGATCCAGGCGGTGAAGGTTTCACGGTCGCGGGCGATCGGATCCCAGGCCTGGTAGAAGCGGTTGTCGCGCTCGGAGTAACCGTGGGCATAGGACGGATGGGCACCGCCCGGCACATGGCAGACCGCGCTCAGGGCCCAGGTCGGCAGCACGCAGGCATTCATCGGGGCGTTCAGGTCGTCGACGATTTCCTCGACGGTGACGATGCAGCGCTTGGCGGCCAGGGCGGCTTCCTTCTGCACACCCAGGATCCCCCACAACAGCACGTTGCCCTTGCGGTCGGCTTTCTGCGCATGGATCACCGTGACATCGGGGCGTACCGAAGGCACCGCCGCCAGCACTTCACCGGTGAAGGGGCAGGTTACGGTCTTGATCAGCGGGTTGACCTTGGGCAGGTCGGAGCCGGCGTAGGCGCGCAGCACGGCGAATGGCAGGCCCGAGGCGCCGGCCACATAGGCGTTGGCCAGGTCGGCGTGGCTGTGCTCTTCGATTTCCAGCGGCTGTGGCCACTGTTTTTCCACAGCATCGCGCAGGCGATGCAGGGAGCCCACGCCCGGGTTGCCGCCCCAGGAAAAAATCAGCTTGCGAGCGCAACCGGCACCGATCAACTGGTCGTAGATCAAGTCAGGGGTCATGCGCACCAGGGTCAGGTCTTTCTTGCCTTGGCGGATGATTTCATGACCTGCGGCCGTAGGAATCAGGTGGGTGAAGCCTTCGAGCGCGACGGTGTCACCGTCGTTGACGAATTGCTTCACCGCGTCGTGCAGCGAAAGGATTTCAGCCATGGATGGGGTCTCCCGATTGTTATTCAGCGACTGGAGAAAAAGGCGCTCTGGGCGCGCCGCAGTGACTGAAGATTAAGCGGGAGGCAGACCCCAAACAATCCGATAATCGACTGAGCGTTCGATTATCGAACGCATTGTTGCGTGACTATCGATTACCGCTCCTGCGCCCCGAAACAGCCTTGCGGGCCGGTTGTGGCCGCCACCGCAAGCTGCAATGCGCTTCAAAGCACCTTGCGATGGGCCTTCAGGAGCAGCGGGCCCTACGGGCCCGGTCGCAGCCTGCGGCAGCGGCTACAGGGCGAGATGCCGTCAGGTCGCGTCCGCGTGGCTGACCATGCCCTTGATCACCACGGCGGTGGTGGCCAGGGCCGCCGGAATCACCAGGGCGGTCAGTACCTGTTCGAAGTTCCAGCCCAGGCCCAGCAGGGTCGCCCCCATCCAGGCGCCGAGGATGGCACCGAAACGGCCGATGCCGAGCATCCAGGACACCCCGGTGGCCCGCCCCTGGGTCGGGTAGAAACGCGCCGCCAGGGAAGGCATCGCCGATTGCGCGCCGTTGACGCACATGCCGGCGATCAGCACCAGGGTGGCGAGCAAGGTGATATTGCCCAGGCTCTGCCCCACCGCGTAGGCAAAGACCCCGGCCAGCAGGTAGAAACAGCCGATCACCTTGTGCGGATTGAAACGGTCCATGGCCCAGCCCACGGCGACCGCGCTGAGCACCCCGCCGAACTGGAACAGTGCGCCGATAAAGGCTGCCTGCTCCATGCTCGCGCCGCTGTCACGCATCAGGGTCGGCAGCCAGCTGGTCAGCAGGTAGACGATCACCAGGCCCATGAAATAGGTCAGCCACAGCAGCAAGGTGCCCACGCTGTAAGTGCCTGAGAAGATCACCGCAAACACGTTGCGCGCCTTCACCGTCTTCTGCTCGGGCACGCTGAAACTGCCGGCCTCGCCGACGATGGCCGGGGCTATCGGCATCAGCGTCTTGCGCACCCTGTCGGTGCCGCGATTGCGCACCACCAGGTAACGCGCCGACTCCGGCAACCAGACCACCAGCACCAGGGCCAGGATCAACGGCAGGATTCCGCCAATCAGCAGCAGGCTGTGCCAGCCGAAGGCCGGGATCAGCTTGGCGGAAATGAAGCCGCCACCGGCCATGCCCAGGTTGAAACCGCAGAACATGCTGGTCACCAGCAGCGACTTGTGGCGCTCTGGGGTGTATTCCGACAGCAGCGTGGTGGCGTTGGGCATGCCCGCCCCCAGCCCCAGGCCGGTGAGAAAGCGCAGGACCAGCAACTGATCGACATTGCTGCTATAGGCCGATGCCAGGCTGAAGGCGCCGAACAACAGCACCGCCCCCACCAGCACCACCTTGCGCCCGAAACGGTCGGCCAGGGGCCCCGAGCCCAGGGCGCCGAAGACCATGCCGATCAACGCGGCGCTCATCACCGGGCCGAGGCTGGCGCGGTCGATGCCCCAGTCCTGGGACAGCGCCGGGGCGATGAAGCCCATGGCGGCGGTGTCCAGGCCATCGAGGAAGACAATCAGAAAACACAGGATCACCACGCGCCACTGGTAACGGGACAAGGGCTGGGCATTGATGAAGGACTGCACATCGAGGCAGTTCCCTACAGCGGATTGAGGTTGATTCATTGTTGTTATTTCCACACTAAAACGCAGGCGAACAAAGGCCGCCAAAGGCTGAACAGGTCACGTAGAAAGGGTGGAGTCAATCAGGCGATTCGGGCGGGACGGCAGGAACGGTCACGGCAACGACGCAGGGAGAGCATGCTCATGAGTTGGCCTCTTCATTATTATTGGACGGGTCATCGGCAGCAGACCGGCAATGCCGGCTGGCCGCCGATGACGCTGCCGCGACATTAATGAGCCAGGGGAAACAGCGTCAATTCGTCAAAGGCGGATCTGTGCGTTTATCGAACAGCTTAGGCAAACAGCTGGGCGCTCAGATCGCGGCTGGCGCTCAGCAGGCCGGGCAGAAAGCGCTGTTCCAACTCGGCGCGGCTGACCCGGCCGGCGTGGGTGCTGACGTTCAATGCTGCCAGCACCTGGCCCGAGGCGTCGTACACCGGCACCGCGATGGAGCGCAGCCCCTGCTCCAGCTCCTGGTCGACGATGCACCAGCCTTGCTGACGCACTTGTTGCAAGCACTCCAGCAAGGCTTCGGGGGTATGCAGGGTACGACTGGTCTTGGCCTGCAGGTCGGCGTGCTCCAGGTACTCATGCAGCGAAGAGTCGTCCAGGGCCGCCAGCAGGATGCGCCCCATGGACGTGCAATAGGCCGGCAAGCGCCCTCCTACCGACAGGTCCACGGAAATCAGGCGCTGGGTGGTGGCGGAACGGGCGATGTAAAGAATGTCGTCACCTTCCAGAGTGGCCATGTTGCAGGCTTCGTGGAGCTGCTCGCTCATGCGGTCCAGGTAGGGTTGCGCGGAAACCGCCAGGGGCGTCGACGACAGGTAGGCATGGCCCAGGGTCAGCACCTTGGGCAGCAGCGAATAGGTGCGCCCATCCGTGGTGGCATAGCCCAGCTTGATCAGGGTGTGCAGGCAACGACGCACGGCGGCCCGGGGAATTTCCGTGCGGTGGCTGATCTGGGCGATGGTCAGGTGGCGCTTGCGCTCCTGGAAGGCCTGCACCACTGCCAGGCCGCGGGCCAGAGAAGTCATGAAATCCGGGTCACCGGTCAATGCCTGAATCCTCTTCGCCGCCGAAGCCACGATCGGCGGCGCCACTGAGGTAAAGGAATTACGCATCTGATCGTTCATTTCAGGTTCCCTGCGACAAAATTCGGCCGTATTACAAGCCGTATTGGAGAGACAGCACAAGCTGCCACCAGCAACATTGGGCGATTATCGAACCGGCGACCGATAATCGCAATCTGCCGCGCTTAGAGGCGCTATCCTCCATCGCCACTCTTTTATTGCAAAAACTCATAGTAATAATCGCGAGCCGAAGGTTGCCTTGTGCAATGCTTTTTGCATTCGCCACTTGTATAAAGAGCGGCGGCGCCCCATCTAGAGTTCCATTGGTGGAGTACGAAAATAGGAAGCGTCGTGTAGGAAGTGTTTAGAACTTCCGTGTCACAAAATACTCACAATGAAGTTGGCTATTTTAAACTTGCCGCCCATAGAGTTATTCTTCGCCACGGCTATACTCCACGAGCGAGGAATACGGAGTGCGTCCCGCTCCCACTTCGCCCAGGTGACTCCAGGCGGTAATCGAGCACCTGCCGCAAGCGCTTGACCTCAAACCGGATTCGGCCAATCCGCTTGCAATAAACAACACTGTTGCTACGACAGTTGTTCTCATCCGGTGACGTGGCCGCATGCAACAAAAGGCACGCTAGAACGGATCAGGAATCGGCAGTCCTACAGGCTCGATTCCGATTCTTACAGTCGCCCACAGGCAATGCGTTGCACCGGAATGGACCTTTACTCAATTAGGTAACACTGTGACGAAAGACGAACTGCGCGCGGAACTTGAGCGCCAGGAACAACGTTACAAGGAAGTTTACGGCGGCGAGATCACCCGCTATGCCGCCCAGCCAGAACCGGAACGCAAACCTTGGCGCAAACGCGCAACTATTCGCGATCAGGCGTTCACTCAAGAACTGCAAAAGATGGAAAAAGAGCTCAAGGCCGAACAGCCATGATGCTGACGGCCTGACTCTCATAGGGCTTGCTCGCTGGTCCGCAGGATGATCTCGGCGGCCTGGCAAACCATTGATGCTCGCCACCCCGAGCCCTGCGCCACCTTGTCCCATCAGGACCAGAATTGGCCCCGGCAGGCCCTTTCGCTGAAATTTCTTACAACCGTTTGAACCTTTACATCACGCCGGTCGAACCCGCGATCATCGTGCTCAAGCCCAATAAATTCAATGGTTTGCCAGGCCCGACGAGAATCGACAAAAACTCTGCTCTGGGTCAGTTTTTTCGTTGAAGAATGTTACCGGTGAGCACCTTGTGCATTGATTACCAGGGTTTTCTGGCATAATCGCGCCCCCTTATGACCGGGTCAGAAAACCTTCATGATCGATTTATTCAGCGGACTGGATGCTTGGGTGCTTGTGAGCCTCTTGCTCGCCCTGGCTTTTGTCCTCGCCTACGAGTTCATCAACGGCTTTCATGACACCGCTAATGCGGTTGCCACTGTTATCTACACCAAAGCCATGCCGCCGCATCTGGCCGTATTCTTTTCCGGTGTATTCAATTTTCTCGGTGTACTGCTGGGCGGCGTCGGCGTGGCCTATGCCATCGTCCACCTGCTGCCGGTGGAACTGCTGATCAATGTCAACACCGGCCACGGTCTGGCCATGGTCTTCTCGCTGCTGGCGGCGGCCATCGCCTGGAACCTGGGCACCTGGTATTTCGGCATCCCGGCCTCCAGTTCCCACACCCTGATCGGCTCGATCCTCGGTGTCGGCCTAGCCAACGCCCTGCTCAACGACATTCCCCTGGGCGACGGCGTGAACTGGCAGAAAGCGATCGATATCGGCGCTTCCCTGGTGTTCTCGCCAATGGCCGGCTTCCTGATTGCCGCCCTGGTGCTGATCGGCCTGAAATGGTGGCGGCCGATTTCCAAGATGCACAAGACCCCGGAACAGCGGCGCAAGGTCGATGACAAGAAGCACCCACCGTTCTGGAACCGCCTGGTACTGGTGATCTCGGCCATGGCCGTGAGCTTCGTCCACGGTTCCAACGACGGTCAGAAAGGTATTGGCCTGATCATGCTGGTGCTGATCGGTATCGTCCCCGCGCAGTTCGTGCTGGACCTCAACAGCACCACCTACCAGATCGAGCGGACCCGTGACGCGACCCTGCACCTGAGCCAGTTCTACGAGCGCAACCACGACTCCCTGGGCGAATTCCTGGCCCTGGGCAAGAGCGTGAAAGACGACCTGCCGGGCAAGTTCCGCTGCAATCCGCAACAAACCGAGCCGACCATCGCCGCCCTGCTGAGCAGCCTCAAGGGTGTCGCCGATTACCACTCGCTGTCGCCGGAAAGCCGCATCGAAGTGCGTCGCTACCTGCTGTGCCTGGATGACACGGCGAAGAAGGTGGGCAAACTGCCGGACCTGGCGGCCCGTGAAAAGGCCGACCTGGACAAGCTGCGCAAGGACCTGACCGCCACCACCGAGTACGCACCGTTCTGGGTGATCCTGGCTGTGGCCCTGGCACTGGGCCTGGGCACCATGATCGGCTGGAAGCGCGTGGTACTGACCATTGGCGAGAAGATCGGCAAGCAGGGCATGACCTACGCCCAGGGCATGTCGGCGCAGATCACCGCGGCGGGCCTGATCGGCCTGGCGAATATCTTCAGCCTGCCGGTGTCCACCACCCACGTGCTCTCCTCCGGCGTGGCCGGGACCATGGTCGCCAACAAGAGCGGCCTGCAAGGCGGTACGGTGAAGACCATCCTCCTGGCCTGGGTACTCACCCTGCCGGCCACGGTGGCCTTGTCGGCCGGCCTGTTCTGGGCGGCCTCGAAGGTCCTCGGCAGCTGATCCAGCCGCTCGACAACAAAAAAGGTGCGCCCCCGGGACGCACCTTTTTTTATGCCGCAAACTTTTCGACAGGCAAAAAAAAGGGCAACCGAAGTTGCCCAAAATGCCTTGCGTGCTCGTTGCTCTGGAGAGACTTAAGGTTTTTTACGCTTATTCGCGTCTTTCCAGATGAAGAATCCAAACCCTGCGAAAAACAGAACCATGAGGCCGACAGTCAGCACTCCGGCGATCACCACATTGTCGAAAAACATGACTGGCCTCCTGCTCTTGCCCTGTTGCGATGGTGCTAAGTTAACCAAACAGGCGGCGGGGAAAATTGACCGGGGTCAATGTCGCCCATGAGTAGGCGCAAGGAAGGGGGAATAACTGACCTGTATCAACAAAAAAGCGCCCTTTTCAGCGCTTTTTCGGTTTGTTTTTCGGTTTTTTCTTGGCTTTGCCCAGCGGCATGGCCTGTTCGAATGCCTGGCGTACTTCGTTCAGGCGCTTCTCATTCAGATCGTGCACGCGCTTGGCGCGCTCGGCGTTCAGGTCGATCAGCTTGTCGTCTTGATTCATGGTTTGGCTGGCATCACTGGAGGTCAATATCAACCGCACTGCGACAGGATGCAGAGCGGCCCTGGCGGATGTGCCAATAATGCGGCGTGACGCCGCACCTGACCAGTGATCAGACCGGCACAGAGGCAATAAAGTCGCTGCCGCGAAGAGTTTTTATCCGCACAATGGCCCTTTGCGAACCGCCCCACGGAGCCTGATGTGGAAATGCCCAAGCACCTGCCGCCGCTACTGGCCCTGCGCGCATTCGAGGCCGTGGCCCGCCACCTGAGCTTTATCAAGGCGGCTCGGGAACTGTGCGTGAGCCAGAGCGCGGTCAGCCATCAAGTGCAGAAACTCGAACAGCACCTGGGCCAGCGCCTGTTCATACGTCGCACCCGCGCCATCGACCTGACCGCCACCGGCGACAGCTACTACCGACAGATTCGCCCGGCCCTGGAGCAGATCGCCCAAGCCACCCAGGCGCTGCTTGCCCCACCTCGGCAGCCAGTGCTGCGCATCGGTCTGCTGGCGTCCTTCGCCACCTTGTGGCTGGCGCCTCGCCTGGCGGACTTCAGCCGCCGCCATCCGCAGATCCAGTTGGAATTGCAACCGGCCATCGACCTGGCGGATGTCGCCGGCGCCGAGGTCGACCTGGCCATTCGCTACGGCAAGGGCAACTGGCCGAAGGTCCTAGCCAGGCGTTTTCTCGCCGAGCAGTTGTCACCAGTCTGCAGCCCTGGCTTCAAAGCCACTGCCCTGGCCAACGGCCCCTTGCTGATGGCTCGCTCCCATCAACCCTTCGAATGGGATGACTGGAGCAGGCAACAGGCTATGGACCTGTCCTCCCACCCCAGCGTGATGCTGCACGACTACAACATCGTGGTGGAGGCCGCCGTGGCCGGCCAGGGCATCGCCATGGGGCGCCGCCAGTTGATCCAACGTCACCTGGCCCAGGGCAGCCTGGTGGATGCCTTCGACCTGCCGCCCTTGTGCAGCCAGATCGGCTACTGGCTGGTGACCGCTGAAGGACAGTCGAATCCGGCACTGGACTGCTTTGTTCAGTGGCTGCTGGAGCAAGGGCTCGACCCATGAGAAATTCAGATACGTCGAATTAGATCTATCCGTTTGTCGCTCCTGGACTGAACGCTGATGCTGCAGGCCTTGCATCCGAGGACTTCCCATGAGCGACTCCCTGAAACACCGCGTACAGCAACTGGGGCTTGAACTGCCCGCCCCCAGCCAGCCGATCGCCAACTACGTCAACCATGTACGCAGCCAGAACCTGCTGTTCATCTCCGGACAGATTCCCTTGCTCCAGGGCCAACCGACCCTGCAGGGCCGTCTCGGCGAGAGCCTGACGGTGGAGCAAGGCACCCAGGCCGCCGAGCTCGCGGCCCTGGCCTTGCTGGCCCAGTTGAGCGCGGCCCTGGACGACGACCTGTCGCGGCTGCAGCGCATCAGCCGGCTCGGGGTATTCATTGCCGCCAGCACCGATTTCCAGAGCCATGGCACCGTGGCCAATGGCGCTTCCAACCTGCTGGTCAACGCCCTGGGCGAGAAAGGCCGGCATGCACGCACCGCGGTGGGCGTGGCCAGCCTGCCCGCCGGGGTCGCCGTGGAGGTCGACGCGATCTTCGAACTCAAGCCATGAGCCCCCTGGACCCAGCGCACCTCGCCCGTCTGCGCCTTGCCACACCCGGCTGCGCCCAGGTCTGCCACTTCAACCACGCGGGGGCTTCATTGCCCAGCCAGGGCACCCTGGACGCCATGCTCGGGCAACTGCAACGGGAAGCCAACCAAGGGCCGATGGAGGCCGCCATCACCGGCGCACAGCTGCAGGAACAGGCCCGTGAGGCCGCGGCCCGGCTGCTCAATACCAGTCCTGCCGCAATCGCCTTTGCCAGCAGCGGCTCGGCAGCCTGGGGCATGGCCTTCAGTGCCCTGCCGCCGTGGCAAGCGGGCGACCGGATTCTGCTGGGGCGCCACGAATGGGGTGGCAATCTGGCCTGCCTGGCCCAGGCCGCAAGCGCCGGCGCCCAGTTGGAAGTGATCCCCTGCGACCGCCATGGTGCGGTTTCGGTGCCGGCGCTGGAATCCATGCTCGACTCCCGCGTGCGCCTGATCGCCCTGACCTGGCTGCCGGCCAACGGCGGCTTGATCAATCCGGCCGCCGCCGTCGGCCAACTGGCACGGGATTGGCGCATTCCCTATTTCATCGACGCCGGCCAGGCCCTGGGGCAACTGCCCTGCGATGTACAGGCGCTGGGGTGCGACGTGCTCAAAGGCGCAGGACGCAAATACCTGCGCGGGCCACGAGGCACGGCCCTGCTCTACGTCAGGCCGGGTTTCCTGAAACAGTTGCAGCCATTGCCGCGGGATGTCTTGTCAGCCCCCTGGAACGGCCGGGGCTTCAGCTTGCGAGATGATGCGCGACGCTTTGAAACCAGCGAAGTTTCGCTGGTGCTGTTGGCGGGGCTGGCCAATGCCCTGGAGGAACTCAACGGCATCGGCATCGAAGCCATTCACCAGCGAATCCGGACCCTGAGCGACAGGCTGCGCCGCGAGCTCGACCGCCTGCCCGGCCTGCAGCGCCATGACCTGGGCGTCGCCGGGCAGCAGTCAGGCCTGATTGCCTTCACCCTCAAGGGCTGGGACTGTTTTGCGTTAAAGGAAGCGTTGGCTCGCAGGGGCATCACTATCGGCGCCAACGGTGTGGCCTACACCCCGCTGGACATGCAGGCCCGGGGCCTGACCCAGATTGCCCGGATCGCCTTGAGCCACTTGAATACCGAAGCGGAAATCCAGCGCCTGCTGGAGGCGCTGACGGAACTGGCCGGACGCGGCCCTACAGGCTAGACCTGCACGTCCACCCACAAGCCCTGGCGCGGGGCATCTTCGATCAGCGGTGCCACCGGCACGGTGTTGTCGGCGTTCAACTCGTCCCCCGGCACGGCCAGGTGCTGCTCGGGATCATCATCGGCCTCACGCTTGCGCCGCTGTTTTTCCTGCTGGCGCTGCTGCTCTTCGCGCAAGAGCAGGGCCGACTGCTCGGCGTCGCGCTTTTGCAGGTCGATGGTGCTTTCATTGGAGCTTTCCTGCACCGGCACCACCGGCGGAATATCCGGACGCTGCCGGACCGGATCCTGCTGGGAGGTGATGGGCACGGCACTCAAGGGGAGCATCGGTGGCAGCATGTTATTGGTCTCCTGTCGGCAGGCTGTCGGCTGCGGCATGGGCGACTTGAGCCATCGGTCGCAAAACTGTGACCCAGTCGTCAGCCAATAGTGCCCGGCGCCCCGACGAACGCACGCTGTACGCTACCTTTTAATCCAGGGGTTTTTATCAGAGTTCTTTGGACTGGAAGCGTCGTTCCGTTAAGATAGTCGGCTTTTTCAAAGCGGGAGTCAGGCAGCATGGCGCAGCAGTATCAACCGGGGCAACGCTGGATTAGTGACAGCGAAGCCGAGCTGGGTTTAGGCACCGTTCTGGCACAGGACGGTCGCTTGCTGACCGTGCTCTATCCGGCCACTGGCGACACCCGCCAGTATGCGCTACGGAATGCGCCCCTCACTCGCGTGAGGTTCTCTCCAGGGGACAGCATCACCCACTTCGAAGGCTGGAAAATGACCGTTCAGGAAGTCGACGACGTCGATGGCCTGCTGGTCTACCACGGCCTCAACGGGCAGAACGAAGCCGTCACCCTGCCGGAAACCCAACTCTCGAACTTCATCCAGTTCCGTCTGGCCAGCGACCGTCTGTTCGCCGGGCAGATCGACCCGCTGGCCTGGTTCTCCCTGCGCTACCACACCCTGGAACACACCAGCCGCCAGCTACAATCCTCGCTCTGGGGCCTGGGTGGCGTGCGCGCCCAACCCATCGCCCACCAGTTGCACATTGCCCGTGAAGTCGCCGACCGCATCGCGCCGCGGGTTCTGCTGGCGGACGAAGTGGGCCTGGGCAAGACCATCGAAGCCGGCCTGGTGATCCATCGCCAACTGCTCTCGGGCCGTGCCAACCGGGTGCTGATCCTGGTTCCGGAAAACCTCCAGCACCAATGGCTGGTGGAAATGCGCCGGCGCTTCAACCTGCAAGTGGCACTGTTCGACGAAGAGCGCTTTATCGAAAGCGATGCCAGCAACCCGTTCGAAGACACCCAGCTGGCCCTGGTGGCCCTGGAATGGCTGGTGGACGACGAAAAGGCCCAGGACGCGCTGTTCGCCGCCGGTTGGGACCTGATGGTCGTCGACGAAGCCCACCACCTGGTCTGGCACGAAGATCAGGTCAGCCCGGAGTACGCCCTGGTGGAACAGCTGGCCGAGACCATTCCTGGCGTGCTGCTGCTGACCGCAACCCCGGAACAACTGGGCCAGGACAGCCACTTCGCCCGTTTGCGCCTGCTGGACCCGAACCGTTTCCACGACCTCGCGGCCTTCCGCGCCGAGAGCGAAAACTACCGCCCGGTGGCCGAAGCGGTGCAGGAGCTGCTGGACAAAGGCCGCCTGTCCGCCGAAGCGCACCAGACCATCCACGGCTTCCTCGGCAATGAAGGCGAAGCCCTGCTGGCCGCGGTCAACGACGGCGACAGCGAAGCCAGCGCACGCCTGGTGCGCGAGCTGCTGGACCGCCACGGCACCGGCCGCGTGCTGTTCCGCAACACCCGCGCCGCGGTGCAGGGCTTCCCGGAGCGCAAGCTGCACGCCTACCCGCTGCCGTGCCCGGACGAATACCTGGAACTGCCCCTGGGCGAACACGCCGAGCTGTACCCGGAAGTCAGCTTCCAGGCCCAGCCTGAAGCCAGCGACGAAGAACAGCGCTGGTGGAAGTTCGACCCGCGGGTCGAGTGGCTGATCGACCAGCTGAAGATGCTCAAGCGCACCAAGGTCCTGGTGATCTGCGCCCACGCCGAAACCGCCATGGACCTGGAAGACGCCCTGCGCGTGCGTTCCGGGATCCCGGCCACGGTGTTCCATGAGGGCATGAACATCCTCGAACGCGACCGCGCCGCCGCCTACTTCGCCGACGAAGAATTCGGCGCCCAGGTGCTGATCTGCTCGGAAATCGGCAGTGAAGGCCGCAACTTCCAGTTCGCCCACCACCTGGTGCTGTTCGATCTGCCGTCGCACCCGGACCTGCTGGAGCAGCGGATCGGCCGTCTCGACCGGATCGGCCAGAAACACGTGATCGAACTGAACGTGCCGTACCTGGAAACCAGCCCGCAAGAGCGCCTGTTCCAGTGGTACCACGAAGCCCTGAACGCCTTCCTCAACACCTGCCCGACCGTCAAGGCCTTGCAGCACCAGTTTGGCCCGCGCCTGCTGCCGCTGCTGGAAAACGCCGACGACGGCCAGTGGCAGGCGCTGATCGACGAAGCCCGTGCCGAGCGCGAGCGTCTGGAAGCCGAACTGCACACCGGTCGCGACCGCCTGCTGGAGCTGAACTCCGGTGGCGCCGGTGAAGGCGATGCGCTGGTCGAGGCGATCCATGAACAGGACGACCAGTTCGCCCTGCCGATCTATATGGAAACCCTGTTCGACGCCTTCGGCATCGAACAGGGTTTCCATATAGATCGGCAGGGC
>Ga0194135_10000155_pt1 | contig 40194 bp, 34 predicted proteins | sample LitLau_LLRF_2013_FD_134024 | JGI IMG/M metagenome (GOLD analysis project Ga0194135, IMG submission 134024) | Freshwater sediment microbial communities in response to fracking from North America - Little Laurel Run_MetaG_LLRF_2013 (version 2) | ecosystem: Environmental > Aquatic > Freshwater >... | reverse complement strand
GTCAAAGGCCATGTCAACGACTGGGACACCCGCTACACCCGCATCAACACCACCGAAGGCGGGGGCCTCAAGGTGATCAACCACAACGACTACTGGGGCTTTACCGACTGGGGCCTGCAGGCCGAGGGCAAGGCCGAGCTGGACGGCGGCCATGTGCTGGTGTTCGGCAGCGACAACCAGTGGTTCAAGGGCCAGGACGATGTGCTCAAGATCGATGACAACAGCGCCCAGGCCAACGCCCTCTACGCTCAATTGCGCCCGGTATTGGCAGCCCTGCCCGACTGGCACCCGAGCATCGGCGTGCGTCACGAGAAGATCAGCGGCGGCGAAAGCGCCACGGTGGGCATGCTCACCTCGCTGTATGACCTCTCACCTCACTGGCAACTGCGCGGCCAGTTCGGCAGCGCCTTCAAGCTGCCCAACGCCGAGCAACTGTTCGCCAACGAGGACGATGAACGAGGCAACCGCCACCTCAAGCCGGAAAAGAGCGTGAATGCCGAGCTGGGCCTGGACTACAAGGGCCACCTGCTGGCCGGCGACTTCAACGCCAGCGGCACGCTGTTCCAGCGCAAGATCGACGACCTGATCGCCCTCGACGGCATCGACTGGGTCAATGGCCAAGGCCGGATCAAGGTACGTGGCCTGGAGATCGACGGGCGCTGGCAGTTCAGCCCGCAATGGACCCTGCAGGCGGACATGACCCGCAACCTGGTGGAGTCGCGCAACGGCGTGACCCTGAGCAACATCCCCGGCTTCCTCGCCCGCACGCGGCTGGGCTACGAGTCCGTGGACCGCCTGTGGGGCGTGGGCGGGGCAATCCGCTACATCGGCCAGATCGACAGCCCGAAGAAGATCGACTACGGCCACTATTCGGTGGTCGACGCCGATGCCTATCGCTACCTCGACACGGCCCAGCAGCATCGCCTGAGCCTGCTGGTGGAAAACCTCTTCGACCGCGACTACAGCACCAGCATCGCCAGCAACAACCCGCGGGTGGACAACCTGGGGCGCCCCTTCACCACCGAGGTGCGCTACACCTACCGCTTCTGAGGACGACTGCCATGCACAAGGATTATCAACGGGTGCTGTTCGTCGGCCCCGGCCTGAACAGCGGTGCCCTGGGCGAGGCGTTTCGCCGCGAGCTTCATCGGCTGCGGGGCAACGACGCCAGCACCCGGGTGATCGACACCCTGGACGGCTTCGACAGCCTCTGGGCCGCCCTCGACGAACCCTTGCCCAAGAACGGCGCGGCGCTGCTGGTGGTGGACCTGGAGCCCAGTTCCGACAGCGCCTACCTGGATTGGCTGCGCGACGAACTGGGGCGCCTGGCCCGGGCTCACCCGCAAGCGCCGCAACCCTGGATCACCGCCCAGGCCCTGGGCCGCCGCGGCCTGGACGCGGCCCTGGCCTGCGCCAGCATCGACCAGCACGAGCGCCACCTGCCCTGCGACAAGGTCAACGCGGTGGCCTGCGACCCGGACTGGGCGCGGGTGCCGCCCCACGCCCGCCAGGTGTTCCTCTGTACCGGCCCGCGCTGCGTGCGGCGCGGCGCCCTGGCGCTGTGGAAGACCCTGCGCCGCGAGCTGCTGCGCCTGGAGCACATGGAGACACCCGGTGGCGTGCTGCTGACCCGCACCGCCTGCCAGTTCCCCTGCAACCTGGGGCCGGTGTTGACGGTGCACCCGGATGGCTGCTGGTACCGGGTCGGCGACGACGCCCAGGTGCTGCGCCTGGTGCAGGAACACCTAGTGGCAGGCGCGCCGGTGGCCGATCTGCTGATTCCCTCGCCTTACGCAGGCGCGACAGATGCCTAGAACACCCCCCATCGCCCCGCTGCTCGGCCTCCTGCTCGGTCTGGCCGGCACGCCAGCCCTGGCCAGCACCTATGAAAACTGCGGCCAGCGCTGGGAGATCGCCGCGCCGCCGCAACGCATCGTCGCCCTCAACCAGCACAGCGCCGACCTGCTGCTGGCCCTGGGCGCCGGGCCGTCGCTGATCGGCGTGGCCTACCTGGACGACGATGCCGGCGCCGACGGGCACTACCACGGCATACCGGTGATCGCCCGGCAGTACCCGTCGGCGGAGGTGCTCTACAGCCTCAAGCCCGATCTGGTGGTGGGCGGCTTTGCCTCGGCGTTCCCCGAGTCCTTCAGTTCCCGGCAGCGCCTGAGGGGCATTGGCGTGGCCAGCTACCTGCTGGAGTCGGCCTGCGCCGGGCACAACGAGGACTACTTCGGGCATATCCGCCACGACCTGCTGACCCTGGGCCGGCTGCTGCGCCAGGACGCCCGGGCGGCGCAACTGATCGCCGGGCAGCAGGCCGACCTCGACGCGGCGGCGGCCCTGTATCAGGGGCGCGACAGACCTGCGGTGTTCTACCTCGACAGCGAGGTCAACGGCCTGGCCAGCCAGGGGCGGCGCGGTTTTGTCGGGGTATTGCTGCAGGCCGCCGGCGCGCGCAACAGCTTCGCTGCCATCGACCGCCCGCGCCTGACGGTCGACAGCGAAACCCTGCTGAGCAACGACCCGGACGTGCTGCTCCTGGCGGACGCCCTGTGGTCACCGGCCACGCGCAAACGCCAGCTGCTGCAGCGTGACCCGGTGCTGTCGCGGCTGCGGGCGGTGCGCGAGGACCGGCTGATCGACATCCCCTTCAGCCAACTGGTGCCGGGCATCGCCAGCGGCCGCAGCGCCCTGGAGCTGGCCCGGCGCCTGCACCCCGCCCCGTAGGCGCCGGCTTGCCGGCGAAGCGAGCACCGCCAACCCCGCGACGCGCCACCCGACGCCTTCGCGGGCAAGCCCGACAAGAGGCAGGTACTACAGAGGATTCAACACCCTGCGCGATGGCTGTTCCGGCCGATGGCAGTTGACGTTGTTGCGACCGCCGCTCTTGGCCACGTACAAGGCCTGATCGGCATCGTTGAGCCAGTCCATGGCTTCGCCATGCTCGGGACTGAAGGCCGCCAGGCCAATGCTCAGGCTGACCTGCAAGGTCGGGCTCTGTTCATCCCCCAGGCTCGCAAAACGTCCGCGCAAGGCTTCCATCCGCTCGGCGGCCTGCTCCAGGGGCACGTCCGGCAGAATCACGCAGAACTCATCGCCGCCATAACGCCCGGCCTGATCGCTGGCCCGCAGGTTCTGCCTGAGGATCTTGCTCAACTGGCGCAGCACCCCATCCCCGGCGACATGGCCATAGGTGTCGTTGATGGCCTTGAAGTGATCGATGTCGATCAGGGCGATGGCGCCGCCTCGGCCCTGGCGCTTGCAGCGCTGGAACTCGATCTCCAGCTGGTCCTTCCAGGCCCCGTGATTGAGCAGCCCGGTCAGGCTGTCGGTGCGACTCAGGGCCAGCAGCTCGCGCTTGTGCCGGCCCAGGGTGGCCGCCTGCCGGTAGCAGATGTAGCCCAGGGTCATGGGGTACAGGGTCAGCATCGGCAGACAGGCGTACAGCTGCAACGGCGTGGTCTGGGCGATGAACGACGAGCCGAACAGCCAAAGGCCCAGGCCGATGCCCAGGGCCTGGGCCAGGCTGCCGGCGAGAAAGAAGCGCACCCCGCCCAGGGCGATGTTGTTCATCGCCATCATCCCCAGGGTGGTGGCCAGCGGCAGCGGATTGAAGTGCATGGCCGCGACCCAGAACCCGCCGAGCAAGGAGTCCACCAGCAGGTTGCGGTACTCGGCGCGAAACGGCACCCGCGACCAGCGCGCCCACTGATAGGCCAGGTGCGGCCAGACCAGGGCGTTGCCCAGCATCAGCCCCCAGACCCAGGGCGCCGGTTGCAGCGGCCACATCCCGGCGGCCACGCACAAAAAGCCCAGGCCGAGGCCCAGAATCCGCGATTTGTACAGCCTCCTGGCCAATGACAGTCCCTTGCCTCTGGTGTACTGCGCAGGGGCCAAGTTGCCTCCGTCCAGCGATGGGAAAGATGCAGCGAGCGATAGGTGAGCTTGAACCGTTGCAAGTCTAGCCACGCGGCTGCAAAACGCCATCAGAGTACACAGCCTGCCCGCTCAAGACGGGCCCGCTGAGCGGGAATCGGCCCACCGGCCCCATGCATTCATTTGCAGAATGAAGTTCAGAGGAAACTTCGTTTGTCAGCCCCGGCACCGGCCAGCAGAATCGGGGCCGATCCATACCTCTCTCGCTTCGATATCCACTGCCACGGGAACCCTGTCCATGAGCAACCAGCGCTTCGTCAGTCCTGACCTGATCCGCCAGGGATTTTCCCGGGCGATGTCGGATATGTACCGCGAGGAGGTGCCCCTCTACGGCGCCCTGATGGCCCTGGTGGCCCAGGTCAATGCCCAGGTCCTGGAGCAGCAGCCGGCGCTTGCCCAACACCTGCAGCGCAGCGGCGAACTGCAGCGCCTGGACCTGGAGCGCCACGGCGCGATCCGCGTCGGCACCGCCGCGGAACTGGCGACCCTGGCCCGGCTGTTCGCGGTGATGGGCATGCAGCCGGTGGGCTACTACGACCTGACCCCGGCCGGGGTGCCGGTGCATTCCACGGCCTTTCGCGCGGTGCATGAACAGGCCCTGCAGGTCAGCCCGTTCCGGGTCTTCACCTCGCTGCTGCGCCTGGAACTGATCGACAACCCCGAACTGCGAGGCTTTGCCCAACAGGTGCTGGCCCAGCGCCAGATCTTCACCCCCAAGGTGCTGGAGCTGATTGAACAGGCCCAGGCCGAGGGCGGGCTGGATGAAGACGACGCCCAGCGCTTTATCCAGGAAGCCCTGGAAACCTTCCGCTGGCACCACCACGCCACGGTGACCGCCGCCCAGTACGCCAGCCTCAGCGCCCAGCACCGGCTGATCGCCGACGTGGTGGCCCTCAAGGGCCCGCACATCAACCACCTGACCCCGCGCACCCTGGACATCGATGCAGTGCAACGGCTGATGCCCGCGCGCGGCATCACCCCCAAGGCGGTGATCGAAGGCCCGCCGCGCCGGGAGTGCCCGATCCTGCTGCGCCAGACCAGCTTCAAGGCCCTGGAGGAATCCGTGGCCTTCACCGACCAGGCCGACAGCCAGGGCAGCCACAGCGCGCGTTTTGGCGAAATCGAACAGCGCGGCGCGGCGCTGACCCCCAAGGGCCGCGAACTCTACGACCGCCTGCTGAACGCCGCCCGCGACGCCCTCGGCGACTTCCCCAACGAGGCCAACGCCCAGCGCTACAACCAACTGATGCAAGAGCACTTCGGGGAATTTCCCGACAGCCACTCGGCCATGCGTGAACAGGGCCTGGCGTACTTTCGCTACTTCGTCAGCGAAGCCGGGCTCGCGGCCCGCACCGAGCCCCAGCGCCCCACCACCCTGCCGGCCCTGCTGGCAGCCGGACACCTGGGCTTCGAGCCCCTGGTGTATGAGGATTTCCTGCCGGTGAGCGCCGCCGGGATCTTCCAGTCCAACCTGGGTGACGACAGCCAGAGCCACTACGCCGAACACTCCAACCGCCAGGCCTTCGAAAACGCCCTGGGTCGGGCCACCCTCGACGAGCTGCAGCTGTACGCCCAGACCCAGCAGCGCTCCCTGGAGCAGTGCGCCGCAACCCTCGGCCTGCCGACGCTGTAAACCGCGCCCGGCATCGACCCAGGGGTCGATGCCGCCCTCCTCCCGGTGCGTTCGCCCATGGTCATGGACCCGCCGCGGCGGTATTCTGCCGCCATTTGCGCCCCTCCGGCGGCGCGCCACCACCAGGGATGGACACGGCGAATGAGATTCGCGATCGGCCTGTTTTTATGCGCGGCACTCAGCAACGCACTCACCACCCACGCCACAGAAACAGTCAACGACATCACCCAGCTCAACCCCATCGTGGTCGATCGGGTGGTGCGCCCCACCACCCTGGAGCAGATCGTCCAGCAGGTGGCCGAACACCCCGGGCCCATCGCCATAGGCGGCGGGCGCTACAGCATGGGCGGCCAGACCGCCACCGAGCACGCCCTGCAGATCGACATGCGCGGCTTCAACCAAGTGCTCGACTTCTCCAAAGAGCGCAAGGAAATCACCGTGCAGCCGGGCATCACCTGGCGCGCCGTGCAGGACTACATCGACCCCCACGACCTGTCCGTGAGCATCATGCAGAGCTACGCCAACTTCACCGTCGGCGGCGCCCTGAGCGTCAATGCCCATGGCCGCTACATCGGCTACGGCCCGCTGGTGAGCTCGGTGAAAGCCATCAAGCTGGTGCTGGCCGACGGCCAAGTGGTGGAGGCCAGCCCGCAGCACAACCGCGAGCTGTTCTACGGCGCCATCGGCGGCTACGGCGGCCTGGGGGTGATCGTCCAGGCCACCCTGCAACTGAGCGATAACGTGCGTCTGCTGCGCAGCGTCGACGAAATGCCCCTCGGCGACTACCGCCCCTACTTCCAGGCCCGGATCCACAACAACCCCAAGGTCATCCTGCACAACGCCGTGCTCTACCCCGACCAGTACCAGACCCTGCGCGCGGTGTCCTACAGCCAGACCGAGCTGCCGGTCACGGTCAAGGAGCGCCTCACGCCCCTGGACCAGAACTACTGGAAAGAACAGAAGGCCCTGAAAGTGGTAAGCCAGTGGCCCGGCGGCAAGACCCTGCGCCAGGAAGTGATCGACCCCCTGGTGCTGAAGAAACCGCAAGTGTCCTGGCGCAACCACGAAGCCAGCCTCGACGTGCGCGAACTGGAGCCCGAATCCCGGGCCCAGCGCACCTACGTGCTGCAGGAATACTTCGTGCCCCCCGACCAGCTGGAAAGTTTCATCCAGGAAATGGGCGCGACCCTGCGGGCGCACAAGGTCAACGTGATCAACCTGTCGATCCGCCACGCCAAGGCCGACCCCGGCACCCTGCTGGCCTGGGCCAAGACCGAAGTCTTCGCCCTGGTGCTGTACTACCAGCAGAGCACCGCGCCAGAGGAACGGGAGAAAGTCGGCGAATGGACCCGCGCCCTGGTGGACAGCGCCATCCAGCACGGCGGCAGCTACTACCTGCCGTACCAGATCCACGCCACGGCGCAGCAGTTTCACGCGGCCTATCCACGGGCGGGGGAGTTTCTCGCGTTGAAAGCCCGGGTCGATCCGCAGAACAAGTTCCGCAATAAGTTGTGGGATGCGTATGGGGTGGGGGCGCGGCCTTGAGCGCTTGAGTGCCAGGACAGGGTTCGATGGAAATTGGTTGGAGCCAGCACCCGCTTCGGCGGTAAACGCCTGCACACACAAGGCGTCATACAATAGCGCGCCAACGCCGTTGCAGCGGATCACCCTGCCCGCTATCCTTCGCCCGCCGCTGCATAATCAGCGGCCGGGCCTGGAAACCCGCAAGTGCAAAAGGCGCTACAGCAGCGCCCAGACCATCAACTGCAGGCGCTTTTTTTGTGCCTGCGTTCTTGTGTCATGGCGGCTGTACGTGGGAGACCTTCGGGTCTGCCGGGTTCCTTTTGCCTCGGTTTTCCAGCCCGCGTACAGCTGCCACCCTTTCGCCTGGAAACGAAAACGGCAGCGTCTTCTAGCAAAAGGAGCCACGCCATGTACGTATTCCATCGACACCAACCTCAGCACCCGCAGCAAACCGCCGGAGGTGCCCAATGACCGCCTCCGTCAAAACCCTCGGCATCGTCACCTTCGCCCCCTGCGGCGACAAAGACCAAAGCCTGTTCAAGGTCAACCCGGACATACCCGTGGGCGAAGCCCTGGAACATGCGTCCAACCTGTTCTATTACGCCAAGAAACTCATGCTGGATGCGGCCATGGAACCCCAGGGCGAGCGCTACGCCTGGCCGGCCTACTACCTGTGCGAAATGGGCAAGGCAGTGGTGGATGATCTGTCCCAGGCACTGTTGCCCGCAACCACTATCGAATTAGAACGAATCTAATTCAGATTGCTTAGGGCGGCGTAAATACCGCCCTTTTTCTTGATGAAAACATCCCCTTAAATCCGCTCCCTCACACGTTTTGGAATTCCTTCAATCAACCCTCTCTCCATCATAAGCACTCGATATTTTTCATAGTTAGCTGCTGCCTGCTTCTTATTACCCATCCCCCAATAACTGTCAGCCAAGTTAAGATAAGCAACCATGCGAGTTGGATTTTTTAAAACTATATACTCAAGTATCTCAACAGCCTCCGAGTAATACCCCGACTGCTCAAGCAAAAAACCAAGATTATTAGACCATTCTATTTTTTGCGGAAAATAGTATTTCTTCACCATATAAGCACTTGGCTGACACACTGAGCTTGAACCACCATCAGCGACAAAATAGCTCATAAGCTTTTTAAGCTCAGGAAGATTTTCCGCCCTATAACTCCCCAGAGCTTCATTCAAATATTCAGCATCTTTTTTAAGCATTAGCTTTTCTAAAACAGAAGTATCACGCTGACTATCAAAATAAAGATCATGCAAATAATAAAATACTTCACGACCATTAAAATCTTCCAAAGCCACACCATCCAAGCGGCCAGGAGAAACAGCATAAACACTCAAAAGCGACATATCACAACGATTATTATATATTGATAAAAACAAATATTTTAAGCCAAGCCTTTTACTCATCGAGTCATATTTAAAGCGCAAATCAAACCTATAAATTGAATTATCTTCCTCCACCATCTTCAGATTAATATATTCACCCGCACCTGCCAAACCATAGTTAAACTCCACCACTTGACCCGATAAATCATCAAAACTAACCAAACCAACTTTTTCTTTCAAAACCCCAACATCAAAGCCATTAAAGCTTACTGGCGAATATGGATTTTCTATTAAAGGCAATGCTAGCGGAGCAGCAATAACTACCGATTCTTTACCTTCAACCTCACTAGTCAAAACCAGCCTCTGAGCACTACCGCCCGGATCAGGCTTAAGCACTAAAATTTTTTGTTTTTTTAGACCATCCAGCAAATCAACATCAAACGATTTCACCACCTCAGGACTATTGCTCTCTCCCTTCGCCACAGCAGAGAAACTTGATATCAAAAAACAAAAAGCAATTGCAAAAAAAACAATTAGCTTATTCATTCATTAAGAACCTTATATATTTTACTGAAATTCTCGCGACGCTCCGCATAAGTATCAGTCTTCGAGTTCACTACTTTTGTTATTTTATCAGTACTTTCTTCATCAGCTTTCACAATAGAATTTATTTTCTGCCACTCCCAAAAACCCATCGCAGAAACAAACCCAATCTTGGTATCGAGCAACTGATCTGGATTATTTACAATATCAAAACTCTCATCTGGAAGCTTACTTCTCAAAACATCCTCAACTGCCTGATAATTCCCCCTCCAAGTCAACTGAATAAACCCCTTCCCCTTGTAGCTCAAACCTTCAGAGCATCCACCAGCGGTCAAAACAAAACCGCCGCTTTCAGAGTTGCAACAATAAACACGCTTTGCAATTTCATCTGGCTTTGGAAGCTGCGAGTAAGCATTTCCCCCTCGTACCACATACGCACTCCTCTCGGCAGCGGCAAGTGCATTGTACTGTTGAATACCAATCCTCTTATATCCTAGATTTTCAGCATCCTCCGGATAATGATCAAAATATCTCTTAAAAGTGCTTTTCAACATTTCAACCGAATACCATAAATCTTCAGAATTTCCGACGAGGGCATCACCGACCTCCGCTTTAACTTGTGCAAAAAACTGAGAAATCCGAGCCGGTGTATTTATCTCAAACCTATCCGCATACTTATTAAACAAACCTCTCACTTCCTCCCGCTTACCCTCTACAGATAAGGGAAACATCTTCTTCATCTGTTCATACGTCACTAAGTCCCTAACAAAAAAAGAACCTATCACCGCAACAGAATGAATAAATGAGACTTCAGAAATTTCGGAGACAACTTTATCTTTCGCCAGCCTACCCCACCAACTCAAACGTTCAATTCTCGCTTTCTCTTCGGCCCAATTCTTATTGGGCTGCGTGCCACTATGCTCATTCAGCTCATCCAATGAGTCCCACTTATTAGCCTGATAATCCCACTCACTTTCATATTTTGTAACCATCTGCGAGACCGGTTGAGAGAACCAGGGTTTACTGAGCACCTCCCTTATTTCATCAGGCAATAGCTTTTTATCACCATTTTTATCAAGAATTTTATACAAGGACTGTGTGACGGGGCCTGCTCCAGCTTTGACGACTTCCGGTTGATAATTCGAAAGTTCTTCCTCTGTAAGTTTTTTCTGACCATGAAGGAAAGCGGCATAGTGCTCGACATTACTAACTGTTTCTTCAATAAAAGTGAAACCTTCCCACTCAAAAGGCGAATGTCGCGATAGCGCGGTGTCCGGCTCGGCAAACCAGCCACTGATGGCGTTGCCTGATACATCAGCCAACACTCCTTCCAAGTGCCACCAATATGTGTAGGTGGTCAGGCCGCCAATGACCACGGCAGCCTTGATCTTTTTCTCTGGGGGTAATAATTCCAATACCTGCAACGGGATGATCAAGTCATAACCAATCTGGTGACCTGGGTCGGATGCCTTGGGTGGGGTTGTTGCATTCATACCCGCCACATGGCTGATCAGCTTTGCGCCCTTTGAGACCTTGACCAGGGTTCTGTCCTTTGCAGGCAAGTTGGCCGCTCTGGATCGACTCTGTTGGATAAACGTCTTGACGTCTTCACAGCTAAACACTTCCAGATGCAGCAGATTCTTCGGAGCTGAGTCCGATTGATTCTGGTACTTGCCAACATGCCCAAGAAGGTCGCCCGCCATGACTTTATGGGCCACTTCCAAAGAAACAACTTTGTCCATCTCCTCCGGCCCGATCATCGTTTCCAGAAGGTCAAGGGAGACATACCCTGGCAACGCTCCTTCCACGTCTGGAACAAGAACTGGCATGGACTCACCACTGACAATTTCGAGCAATTTTCGATATTTACTGGAGGTTTTTTCATCACTGATTTTGATTTGCGTGCCTGCAGGTAGAAAGCCTATTGGCCGCCCCTTGGTAAACGCATCACGCACGATTGCGCCATTTTTCTGCTCTGACGGAACATCCTTGGCCTTGTCCCCCACAAAATACTGATCAGCAGAAAGATGCTGCATTTCCCCCTTGAACACCCAGCCGGTCTGCACGGGTAAATCGGCTACCACCGGACTGACGCTGACCACTTCCAGCCATTTCTGAGTATCGGGCGCAGGTTTGGTGAACACCGTCGTTCCGCGAGGCAATACCGCCAATATCGGCGTGTTACCACCAGAGTCACTGTTACGGACTCTGAGGCCGAGCAATTTTTCTGACGCCGTCGCTTTGACCTGATGAGTTTTTCTCCAAAAAACTGGACGCGTGAGCGACAGGCTGGTTTGGTAGCCCTGCCAATCCAGCAAGTGCATATACAGACTGAAGAAAGTCAGGCTGGGGCCCGCTGCTGGTGCAGAAGCAGGAGTCATACCCGTCGTGTTAGGGGATGGCGGTGCTGCTGGGAGCTCAAGGCGGTGTCTGACCAGTACAAAGCCTGTCGAAAATAGGGCCTTCTTCGAGCCGTACTCGGATACCGGGTAAGTCTTATCAATTCGATAAGCCACCACCTCGCCATCAGCGATACAACGAACTTCAGTCTTGTCTGAAACCAGTCCGCTGGCGTCATCGAAATGCACACCACCATGCCAAAGGCCATTGGTACCTATGGGATAGAAACCATCTTCGGCCTTGGCCAAGGCCCTGTAGTACTGCTGTGGATCTATCGCCTGGACTGTTCCTACCTTCAACGGAAACGCCCAGTTTTCTACCTTGTCAGTCGTCTTTTGATTGCCCGGTGCATCTGCCATGTCTACGTCCTTGAATCCCTATGCTTGATGGATCCCCATCAACCGGAAAAATTAATCATCCGTTTAGGCTGCTGTCTGATGGGTTCTGGCGGCGCATTGGCCAGAGCCTTCTCCATCAAATTCCCCGCCTTATCCCGATCCGCCGCCCCCGGCTGCAACGGCGGTTTGATGGCGATCCCGCTGCCACTGCCCGGGGCGCCGCCGGCGTTCTGTTTCACCAGCGGCCCGACGATCGTCACGCCGCCGGGGTCGAGCTTGATAAAGCTGCCGCCGGCCTTGAGGGTCATTTCCAGGGCCGCCTCGATGACGATCTTGTCCCCGGCCTTGAGGTGGATTTCCTGGCCGGCCTGGGTCAGTTGCGCCACGCCGAGCTTGATGTGCTGGGTGTCGGCCACGGTGAGGTGGTCGTCGGCGCGGAGTTCGGTCTTGCGCGCGCCGTGGGTGGTGCGGTGTTCCTCGGCCTTGAATTCGCTGTAGACGTTGTGCTCGACCGTGTCGTGGCGCTCGTGGCCGATGCGGAGCTTCTGGTCGTGCTGGATGTTCTGGTCCCAGTCGCGCTGGGCGTGGACGAAGATCTGTTCGGCGCCCTTCTTGTCTTCGATGCGCAGTTCGTTGAAACCGCCGCCGCCCGGCGAGCTCAGGCTCTTGAATACGCTGCGGGTCTTGTGCGCTGGCAGCGCGTAGGGCACTTCGTGTTCCTTGTGGTAGAGGCAGCCGCTGACCAGGGGCTGGTCGGGGTCGCCTTCGAGAAAGCTCACCAGCACTTCCATGCCGATGCGCGGGATGACCAGGGCGCCGTAGCGGTCGCCGGCCCAGCCGGAGGCCACCCGCAGCCAGCAACTGCTCTTGTCGTCGCCCTGGCCTTCGCGGTCCCAGTGGAACTGCACCTTGACCCGGCCGTATGGATCGGTGTGGATTTCCTCTCCTGCCGGGCCTGTAACCACCGCGGTCTGGCTGCCCAGTACCTGGGGCTTGGGGTGCTTGAGCGGCGCGCGGTAGAACACATCCCAGGGGGTGGCCAGAAAGCGGTTGCGGTAGCCCTGCTGGAAGCCGTCCTCGGCCCGGGTATCGCTGGTGATGGACTCTTCCAGCACCTGGGGCTGCTTGCCTTCGTGGGTCACCTGGGTCAGCAGCCAGAGGTCGTTCCATTGCCTGCGCGGGTGCTCGGACAATTGCAGAAAATGCCCGCTGACCAGCCGTGGTTCATCGCCCCAGCCCTCGGCCTGCCGATAGTCGGCGCGGTGGCGTTCCAGGGCGCGCTGGCTGAGCAACTTGCCACGCTCACGGTCAGTGAAGCGTCCGGGGTAGTCATAGTCCTCCAGGTCCGGTTCCGGGCTTGCGGCCTCAGGCCGGTAGGCGGCCTCCAGTTGCAGGCGCGGTTTCTCGAAGTCGTAATCGCGGCGGCTGGTGCGACTGGTGCGCGACTCCAGACGCACTTCCAAGCCCTTGATCACCGGCTCGTCGGCCACCAGCCCAGTGCCGCGCACATAGGCGGTGGGGCGGCCGAGCTTGGGGAACGCGGTCTGATTGTCGCCAAACACCAGCAGGTGGCCGCCACGACTGTGCTGGAAGTGGTAATGCAGGCCCTCTTCTTCGCACAGGCGCTGGATGAAGTGCAGGTCGCTCTCGTCGTACTGCACGCAGTAGTCGCGTGCCGGACACGGATGCTCGATCTGGAACCGATAGGCATCGGCGAGGATGCCGTGCTCTTCGAGAATCGCGGCGATGATGGCCGGCGCCGATCGTTGCTGGAAGATCCGCTGGTTGGTGCGATGGCGCAGGTAATCCAGACGCGGCACCAGGGACAGTTGGTAATGGGTCAGGCGCTGCCCGGAGTCACCCTGGGCCACGCGCTGGATCTGGCCATGAATGCCATGGCCCTGGGGGTCGAAGGCGAGAAAGGCCTGTTTGTGCAGCAGCCCTTCCAGGTCCAGGGCCGGGTTGTCGCTGACCAGTTGCAGGTCGAAGCGAAAGGGTTGGCTGATGCCTTCGGTGCCCTTGAATCCCAGCACCTGCAAGTCATTGGCAAAGTCTTCGACGCTCAGGCTGAAGTGGGTCTCACTGGCCGAGTTGAACATGTGCTGCTCCTTGTTCGCTGTTCATGGTTCACGCCGCTGCAACCAGCCGCCCAGCCAGCCGCCCCTGGGGGCAAAGGCATCCCGCAGTTCCTCGACGCCGATGGCCCGCTCCGCGGCATTCAGCGCCAGGGCCGTGCGCAGGGCCGGCCAGCAGTACTCCGGCAACTGGCGCGGGCGTTGCAGTTGCAGGTCCAGTTGCTGGTCCCGGGCCTGGGTCGAGGGCAGGCGGCGATAAGGGTGCTTGCCGCTGACCAGTTCATGGATCACGCAGGCCACGGCGAACAGATCGGCCGCCGTCGACAGGGCCGCGCCTTGCAGCAGCTCCGGCGCGGCGTAGCTGGGGGTCCAGGCGTCGAAACGCTGGCGGTTGAGCCCTGGCAGGCCCGGCAACAGGCCCTGGGCGGCGCGGCTCAGGCCGAAGTCGAACAGGCGCAGGCCGTCGTCGCCGAGCATCAGGTTGCCGGGCTTGAGGTCGCCGTGCAGCACCCCGAGGCCATGGCAGTAAGCGAGGGCATCCAGCAAGGCCAGAATCACCTCCCGCGCCTGCGCCCAGGGCAAGCCCAGGGGCCACTGGCAGAGCAGTTGGTCCAAGGGCATGCCGCGCAGCTGTTCCATGGTGATGAAGGCGCAGGCGTGCCCGGTGTCCACGTCGAAGCTGTGCATGCGCACGATGTGCCGATGGTGCAGGCGCCGGGTCAGGGCGAATTCGCTGTAGAGCAAGGCGCTGGCATCCGGCGCGTCGGCAAAGGCTTCGCTGAGCAGCTTCACGGCCACATAGGGTTCGGGGTCGCCGAACTGTTCATGCAGCAGGTCCCGGGCGCGGTACACCACGCCCATGCCGCCGGCACCGAGCAAGCGCTCCAGGCGGTAACGGCCGGCCAGCACCTGGGGCAGCCCGCCCAGGGGATCGAGCACCTTGAGCGGCGGCCCTGTCGGCAAGCGCCGCTTGCCGCCGCCCCGAGCCTTGCCGCGCCCCTTGGAGCCTTTGCCACGGCCCTTGACCGGCCGCGGCTGCGTTGCCGTAGCCGCGACCACCCGGGTCAGTTCGCCCGGCGCCGGCGAGGGTGAATGCGGGTGCAACAGCGGCAGGCTCATTGGCGCACCACCACGGCGGTCAGGTTGTCCCGCGCCTCGCCGTCCAGGGCGTCCTCGAACAGACGCTGCAAGGCCACTTGCGGCGCCGCCAGGCTCAAGGCCCGGCACAAGGCGTTGCGAGTCAACTCCTGGTACAGGCCGTCGCTGCACAGCAGGAACACGTCGCCGGGATAGACCTGCAGTTCCAGCACTTCCAGGCTCAGGCGCTCGCTGGCGCCCACCGCCCGGGTCAAGGCGTTGGCGGCCGGGTGCGAGCGGGCCTGTTCGACACTCATCTGCTGCTCGTCGATGAGCTTCTGCATCAGCGAATGATCCCGCGACAGCTGGTACAGGCGCTGCTCGCGCCACAGGTAGCAGCGGCTGTCTCCGGCCCAGATGCAGGCGGCGCGATCGCCCTGCAGCAACAGCGCGACCACGGTGCTGCCCATGATGCTGTCGCGCCGTCCGGCGGTGACCGTCAGCTCCTGGCCCAGGCGCCGGTTGAGCCAGTGCAGGCACTGGCGCACGCTGGCCAGGCGGGCCTCGAAGCCCTCCTCGGCCGGCAGCTCGGCGAGGCTGCTGACGATCAACCGGCTGGCGATGTCGCCGCCCTGGTGCCCGCCCATGCCGTCGGCCACCACCCACAGCCCGCGCTCCGGGCAGTCGAGGAAGGCGTCCTCGTTGCGCCGGCGCACCTTGCCCGGGTCGGTACGGGCCGCGCTGCGCCAGCTCCCGGCAGCGCTCATCAGAGCTGCACCGGCAGGCGGAAGCTACGCAGCACGCCCATGTCGAAGGGGTTGGGGGTGCGCTGGCTGTGCAGCAGGTAGTTGGCCCGCAATCCGCCCAGGTCGGCCTTGATCACCATCACGTCGCGTCCGCTCAGGTATTCGTTCTGCATCAGGTCGAACAGGCGGAACAGTGACCAGGGCCCGCTGTTCTTCTCGATGCCGATGGGCCGCCCGGCGAGTTTTTCCAGGACCAGGCTGGTGCGGCCGTTTTCCGCATCGGTGGGCCATTTGAAGGCCATGGGCACGATCGGCCCGTGGCGGTACTCGAACTGCTGGTTGCCAAAGCGAAACTCGGCGCGGCTGACGCTGGGGTCCAGGGTGTAGGGTTCCAGGCGGAACTGCACCTGGGGCTCGGCGGGGTTCTCGGCGAAGAAGCTCTGGCGGATGACCTGGGCCGCGGCCATCTGGTCCAGGTAGACCCGGGACACCGGCAGGCTGTAGCCGTCGACGTTGCGCAGCCGGTAATTGCCCGGATCGCCCACCACGAAGGGCCGCAGGTAGGTGTCGAAGAAGCGCTCGGCCAGGCCCTGGGCCTTGAAGAACTCGCGGAAGTCGCCGATGGCCACCTCGCTGCTGCTGTGGGCATCGAACGGGTAGCGCTTGTGGATGGCCTTGCCGTAGAAGCCGTAGAGCTCGCCCTGATATCGCTGGTTGAGGTACTGGTAGGCGTCGTTGAGCACCAGGCGCCAGGTGTCCTCGGCCAGCAGGTTGAACCAGGCGCTGACCGGTCGCGGCAGGCGTCCGGAACTGGTGCGCAGGGTGCTCAGGGCATCGCGCTGGCCGCTCATGCGGGTCTTGGCCATTTCAAAGGCCGCCTGCTCGGGGTTGCCGGAGCGGGCCAGAAACGCCAGTTGCAACTGCAGTTCGTTGAGCGCCTGCAGGGCCGGGGCCAGGTCCGCGGTGGGGCCGTTGTTGTCGTCGAGCAAGCGGTGCAGCGGCTCGAAGCGGCTTTGCAGGGATTTGCGCGCGGTGTCCGGGAGTTTTTTCAGCAACCCGTCCTTGGCCTTGCCCGCGGCCGCCGCCGCGACCTTGCCCAGGGCGCCGCCACCGGCCAGCTTGTCAGCGGCCTCGCTCAGCTCATCGCCGGGCTCGACCAGCACCGGGAAACGGGTGTTCTCGCGCACTTCCACCAGCAGTTGCAGGATCGGCGAGTTGGCCGAGGTCAGGCCGGCCACTTGCTCGGCCCCTTCGCCGGCATCGTTGATCGGCTGCAAGGCCACCCGGCCCACGGCCTCGCCCCAGTGGTTGGCGTAGTCGCGAAAGTACAGCTGCTCCAGCTTGACCATCAATTGGCGCAGGTCCATGCCGCTGATGTCGCTGCCCTCCCCCAGCACCCAGTTGTCCTGGAGGATATCGCTCACCAGGCTGGCGCCCTGGACCGAGAAATACTGCTGGTAGCCCTGCTGGGTGTAGAAGCCCGGGATCACATAATCGGCGCCCAGCAGCAGGTGGCCCTGGGGCCCCAGGTGCTGGCTCAGGCGATAGTCCGGCAGCGTGCGAGCCTGCTCGCGCAGCACCCGGTAGATCACGTCGGCCAGCGACTCGCTGCGCAGCACCTGGCGCGCCTGGGCCACCAGCGGCTCATTGAGCGGGTAGCTGAAGGGTTGCTGCAACAGGCGCTCGAAGTGGCGGTTGAGGCCGTTCTGCACCGGGCTGTTGCCGGGGTAGCGCCGCGACCAGTCGGCCGCTACCCAGTCGCGCAGCCAGCTGGGGTCGCGACGCTCCTTGAGGTTGAGCATCAGGTAGGCGCGCAAGCTGTTGAGCAGGCGCTCCCGGTCCTTGAGGTTGCTGCGGATCTGCCCTTCGAGCATCTGCGCCACCCGTGGCAGCAACTGGGCTTGCAGCTCGCGCTCATAGGTTGCGCGCAGCACCGGGTTGCTGGCCTCACCCTGGTACAGGCCGGCGCGCTCATGCAGCGACACCTCGCCCTTGGGCGGGAACACCCGGGTCGCCTGGTCGCTCAGGTCCAGGGTCTTGAGCGACGCCATGGCGGCGCTCCGGTCACTCAGGGTGGCGCGTTGCTGGGTCCATTCCCGGGCCAGCTCGCGCAATTGCTCCAGGCGCGCATGGTTGGCGGAAAAACCACTGGCCCATACCAGCCCGAACAGCCCCAGGGAACCCAGCGCCCCCAGATAGAGAGCGCGCTGACCCCAGTCGATGCGCCGGCGCTCGCCCTTCTCCAGGCCCGCCAGTTCGGCTTCGGGGAAGATCACCTGACTGAGCAGGTGATGAATGAATCGCGCCCGCCCGCTGTGCAGGTTCGGCAGCAGGCTGCTTTGCAGGCCCAGGTTGGCGCCGATCCCGGCCGTGTCGGGGTCCAGTGACTGGCTCAGGTGCGGCGCGCTGGTGAGGTAGAAGCCGCGCAACAGGCTGGCGCGCTGGTAGCGGTTACCGGTGAAGGCCATGTCGACGAACAGGCACAGGCGCTCGCCGATCAGTCCCAGCTGGTGGGGAAAATCGAGTATCCGCCCGCGACGCTGGGTGTCGCGCTCCTGATGCATGCGCATGATCATCTGGCTGTTGAGGCGCCGCAGCAGGTCTTCGAACTCGTCGCGCAGCACCGCCACATCGGTGCCGTCCTGCTCGCGCCGGAAGCTGACACCCAGCACCTGCTCGCTCTCTTCGCGGCTCAGCTGATCGAAGAACTCGTCGAACCCCAGCAGTTGGTCGGCCTTGCTCAGCACCAGGTACACCGGCACGTCCACATGCAGTTTTTGCCGCACGTCCTGCAGGCGACTGCGCACCTGGCGCGCCAACAGCTCCAGGGCCTGCTCGTCGCCGCCCTGCAAGACTTCCACCGGCAGGGCCAGGAGCACGCCATTGAGCGGGCGATTGCGCCGACGGCCGCGCAGCAGGCCGAGCAAGGTGCTCCAGGCGTGGGTGTCGGCCTCGGGATCGGGCTGGGTCAGGTAACGCCCGGCCGTATCGATCAGCACCCCGTGTTCAGCGAAGTACCAGTCGCAGTGGACGCTGCCCTGGGTGTCGCGGGTCAGCTTGCGGTCGATGCGATTGAGGGGAAATTCCAGCCCGGAAAAATCCAGCAGGCTGGTCTTGCCACCGCCCTGGGGCCCGAGCAGCAGGTACCAGGGCAGGTCCTGGCGCCAGCGCTCGCTGCGGCCGCGATACAGGCTGGAGGTCTTGAGGGTGCGCAGGGCTTCCTTGAAGCGACTGCGCAGCTCTTTCTCCTCGTCATCCATGCGTTGTTCGCGCTCCAGGCTTTGCCGGCCTTCCTCGCTGTCCTCCAGGGCGCTCTTGCGCACCCCGGCGCGCCAACTGACAAACACCATGCTCAAGCCCCAGATCAGGCACAAGCCGCTGATGGTCAACAGCCGCGCGGTGGTGCTGGCCCAGAACCGATAGTCATCCACCGCCAGCAAGGGCCCGACGAACCACACCAGCAACGCCGTCAACAGCACCAGCAGCAGGGTCCAGACCCAGGTCCTGGCAAGGAACAGGCCGACTTTCTTCAACAGAGTCTTCATCACAGTTTCCCGTCTTGCGGCGCACTCACGGACGCCGCCGAATCAAGCTGACGATAAGGTTGCAGCACGCTCTCGCGCTGCTGCGCCAGAACCCAGGCAAACCCCGAATACATCACCGCCAGGCTCACCAGGGTGAACAACGCCACCGTCCACCAGGGCACGATCCGCACCAGGTCCCGGCGCTGATCGCCAAAGCCCTGCCACTGGGGCGACAGCTCCCGGGGCACGTCGCCGCGCAACTGGCGGATCTGCCGGTACAGGGCATCGCGGATGCCTTCCAGCTCCAGCATGCCGCGGGGCGCGACCCGGTACTTGCCCTCGAACCCCAGGGACAGGCACAGGTAGATGAGCTCCAGCATCGGCAGGTGGCGCAGCGGGTTGCGGGTCAGTTGCTCCAGCAGCTGGAAGACCTTTTCGCCGCCGAACGTCTCGTTGTGAAAGCTGCTCAGCAGGCTCATCTGCGACCATTGGCTTTCATTGCCCCAGGGAGTGCTCACCACCGCCTCGTCCGCCACCGTGCACAGCACATAGCGGGCGCTGCGCACCTGGCCGGGCTCGGCGCCGTCGTGCAGCGCCCGGGCCTCGAACCGCCGGATGGCGGCGCTCAGTTGCTGGTTGAGCTCGCCCAGGTCTTCGCGCACCACGCTGTGCTTGAGCCGCACCACTTCCGAAAGCAGCTCGGACGCCGCGGCCACCAGGGCGTTGAGGCTGACGTTGAAGGCCTGGGCCGGTTGCAGGCGCGCGGCATAGATCATCCGCTGCTCCAGTTGCTCGATACGCGGCGGCGCGGCGGAGTCCGTCAGCGGGCCGCTGTCGGCGTGGGGCTCGTGGCGGTCGACGAGGACGGTCTTGTCGTCCTGCGGGTATTCACTGTCCTTGGTCATGGCAGTCAGTTCCTGATGGCCCAGAATTTCAGCTCAAGCTCGGAGAACTCCCCGGAAACGTGGAAGGCAAAGCCGCCGGAACGTTCCAGTTGAGTCAGCTCCTGGGGGCTGAATTCGAGGATGAAATAGGTCTTGCTGGAATGGAACGGGATCTGTCGCGGCGCCACCGAGAGCGGTTTGACCTTGATCCCCGGCAGGTGCAGGTTGACCAGCTGGCGGATGTTCTCCACCGGGCCGACCTTGAGGTGCGCCGGCAAGCGATGACGCAACTCTTCGGCGTCGCAGTTGGCGCTGGCGGCTAGGACGAAGGAGGCCGACTCCAGCAGCGAGTGATCGTGCAGCGCCGCCACCAGGATGCCGTACTGGCGCTCCTGCAAGGCCAGCTCCATGGCGTGCTGCTCCAGGACCATGGACAGCACCTGGCGAATGGCGTCCATCAGGCTGCGAAAACTCGCCCCCTGGTCGCTGTGCTGGTAGCGGGTGTCCAGGCGCGGGCGCTTGCTCTCGCTGGAGAAGGTCGACAGGTCGCCCAGCATGCCGAGCAAGGTGCGATACAGCTCCTCCGGGTGCACCTGCTCCAGGTCCAGGTAGTGGCGCAGCACCACTTCGCTGCGGTTGATCAGCTGCAGCATCATGAAATCGCCGACCTCGGCGCCACCGACCTTGCCATTGGAGCGGATGCGCTCGGCGATGGTGTCGCCACGGTGGGCGAGCATGCTGATCACCTCCTTCAGGCACGACAGCAGGTAGGCCGAGGCGTGGGTCTGGATAAAGGTCGGGAAGAACTCCTGATCGAGGTTGATCACCCCTTCGGCGTTGCTGCCCTGCACCTCGCAGACCTTGAGCTTGACGTAGGCCTGGTCGCTTTGCTGCTCGCCCAGCAACAGGCGGAAGTCCGGGCGTCCGCAACTGATCTGGCTGCTGGAGTCGTCGTCGGCATTGGAGTCGGCGATCTGCGCTTCGTAGGTGATGTAGCGCGCCAGCACATCGGACTGCTCGGCGCGCCGGGCTTCGATGTGGTTGCCAGTGACCAGGGGCAGCGCCAGGTACACCGAGGTCTTGCCGGTGTTGGCCGGCACGTCCAGGGCCAGGGGCTCGCTGCTCTCCCCGAGGGCGAACAGACTGCCGTCCGGCAGGATCCCCGAGGCCCGGCTGATCACCAGCTTGCCCATGTTCAGGTACTGCAGGTCGATCTCCAGACCGAGAAAGCCCCAGGTGTAGCTGCCCAGCAACTGGGTGCGGGTCTTGAGCTGATGATCGAAATAGCGGTCGTTGTGCTGGAAGTGCTGGGGACGCAGCAACATGCCTTCCTGCCAGATGACTTTATGTTCGTTCATGGCTGTTCATCCGCCCGGGCCAGAGGTTGCAGACGGTTGCGAATGCCCGCCTGATCGAGGATCAGCTCACTGCGGGTGACCTCCATCGCGGTGATCGGAATCACGTAGCGCCAGCGGGTTTCCGGCAGGTCGCGGTAGGCCGCCAGCACCCCGACATAACGGCTGTCACGGTCGACGCTGAGCTTGAGCTCCAGGCTCTGCCCGGGCCGCAGTTCCAGCTCCTCGCTGGCCACCAGGTCCGGGGCCAGGGATTCCTTGGCCCGCTCGTAGAGGCTGAAGAAATCGGCGTTTTCAAAGGCCACCGGGTGCTTGAGCTCCAGCAGCCGCACCACGATGGGCGACGGCCGGCCGTTGAGGTCGGGGTTCAACTGGTCACTGGCGCTGAGCCTGAGGTCGAGCTTGGTCAGGCTCGAATACGGCGACATCGAGGCGCAGGCGGCGAGCAGCGACAGCGCCAGCAGGGTCGCGGTGCGCATCAACAAAACCTTGCAGCGAAGCATGGGGATCATCCTTGGTGGGCGTGGGTGTTGAGGGTACAAATCAGCCGGTGCTGCTCCTCGTAGGCCTGGGCAAAGTCCCGGGCCAGCAGGCGTTCGCTCCAGTCGTCGTCCAGACGCAGGTTCTGGTGGTAACGGGTGTAGGCCCGCCAGTGACGCCCGGCGGTGGCCAGCCAGGGGCGCTTGCCGTCGCGCTCGAAGCGCAGGGTCAACTGCTGCGGCGAAAAGTGCTCCAGGGTGCTGCGCAGCGCTGCCCGGCTGGCGGCGAGCAAGGCCACCTGGTGCGCCTGCAAATCGCCGAAGGCCCGGGCAATGGCCTGGGGCCCGGACAACTGCCCGGGCTTGTCGTCCAGCAGCAGCCGCTCCAGGGCTTCGCCGGCGTCCGGGGCAAAGCGCAGCGGGTTCTTGCCGACGCTCTGGACCTGGGTCTGGCCCAGGCGCAGTTCGTTCTTCAATTCGCTACGGGTGCGCAGGCTCTGCTGCAGGCTGGCGACACTCTGCTTGAGCAGGCCCGCCGCCTTGATCGCCAGCGCTTCCCGGGCCGCCGGATCAAGGTCCTTGAGCTCAACGCCCAGGGCCTCGGCAAAGCGTTCCCAGAACGGCTCGCCAGGGCTCTTGGGCGGTGACACCGGGCTCGCTGGCGGGACCGGCGCGGGCGCCACCAGTTCGGGGACCAGCAGGTGCTCGGTGTCGATCCGCGCGTAGTCGGCGAAGGGCTCCAGGGCCTGGGGCGGGCTGTCGAGCAGCGCCAGAGGATCGTCCGTCAACTCACCCTGCTCCTCCATGGCCAGGGCCTTGAGCGGATCCGGGTCGAGAAAGGCGTCATCGGGAATGATGCTGCCCGCGGCCAGCGGCCGGCCGACGTCCAGCGCCAGGGACGCGCTCGTCGGCATCAGCCGCGCGCGCATCACGAAGCCCCCCAGCACATAGGTGCTGCCCTGCTCGATGCGCAGCGGCGTGCCCTTGGGCAGGCGCGCGCCGCTGTCCTTGAGGACGATGCCGTTACTGCTGGTATCGGTGAGGAAGAACGCGCCGTCCCGATAGCTGACCTGCGCGTGGTGATTGGACAGGTGCCGCTGGCGGTCGGGAATCACCCAGTGGCAATCGGCGCCGCGGCCGATCCGTCCCCCGCCCTGGCCGAAGGTCTTGCTGGCGCTTGCGGCCGGCAGGCGCTGAGGGCTGTCGAGCATTTCGAAAACCAGTTCCATGGTGCTGCTCCTTGCGCTCACTTGCCGCGGTTGACCGTCTGCGGGTCACCTAGCGGGCGGTAGCTGGGGTCATTGAATTTGTAATTGCCGCTGCAAGCGCCCAGGTGGCCGAAAACCACCAGCAACAGCAGGACAAGGGGCCAGGGACGAACGGACATCAGCGGTTCTCCGGATCAAGGTAAGGGGCGCGGCGCCCAAGCAATCGGGCGCCGCCGGTCAGCGACAAACACCGCCACAGCGCGCTCATGAGCAGGACGCCTCGGGTTCCAGCGGCTGGATCTGCAAGCGCGCCAGGCGGTAATGCAGGGCACGCCGCGACATGCCCAGCTCGCGGGCGGCGTGGGTACGATTGCCGCCGTGCTTGTGCAGGCATTCCAGCAACAGGCCCCGCTCGATCTGTTCCATGCGCAGCCGCAGGTTCAGGGTCGGCGAGTCGTCCGGCGCCGAGCGTTGCAGCAGCAAGTGCTCGGGCAGCAGCTCGCGGCCTTCGCACAGCAGTACCGCCCGCTCCACCAGGCCCTTGAGCTCGCGCACGTTGCCGGGAAAGGCGTAGCCGCCGAGCAGTTGCAGCGCCGAGTCGGACCACTGCAATGCTTCGCGCTGGAGGAAGGCGCAGGTCTTGTCGCAGAAGTAGCGCGCCAGTTGCGCGACATCTCCCGCGCGCTGGCGCAGGGGCGGCAGTTCGATGGGGAACTGGCCAAGGCGGTAATAGAGGTCCTCACGAAACTCGCCGCTGCTGACCAGGGTCGGCAAGTCGCGGTGCGTGGCAGCGATGATGCGCACATCGATCTGGCGCGGCTCGTTGCTGCCCAAGGGGCGGATTTCGCTTTCCTGCAACACCCGCAACAACTTGGCCTGCAGCACCAGCGGCATGTCGCCGATTTCATCCAGCAGCAGCGTGCCGCCCTGCGCCGCCTCGAACAGGCCGATGCGATCGCTGTCGGCGCCGGTGAACGCGCCTTTGCGATAGCCGAACAATTCGCTCTCCAGCAAGTGCTCGGGCAAGGCCGCGCAGTTCTGCACGATAAAGGGCTGCAAGCGGCGCGGTCCGTAATCGTGAATGGCCCGCGCCACCACTTCCTTGCCGGTGCCGGTTTCGCCCTGGAGCAGCACCGTGTAGGGACTGTGCAGCACCTTGCTGATCAGCTGGCAGGTCTGGCGCATGGCCAGGCTGCTGCCGATCAGCCCGTAGTCGCCGGCCCGGCGCGGGGCCTCGGGCTCGGTCGGCAGCGTGGTCGCCGCGCGCCGCCAGTGTTGCCGCAGGCTGCGCTGGGCCAACAGGAAACTCCCCGACAGGCGCAACGAACCGGCAAACCCCTGCAACCGGGCAGGCTCGCGGCTGGCGCACAGCAGCAGCCCTTGCACCGCGCCCTGGGGGTTGGCCAGGGGCACGCACAGCAGCGAGCGCCAGGCACCGCCGGCCTCCGGCAGGAAGTCGGTCTGGTACAGGCCGCAGCCCAGGTCGGCGAGGAACAGCACGCGGTCCTGGCACAGCGAGAACTGCAACAGCTGCTCACCGTTGTAATCCGCCGGCAGCTCGGCCACCGGCCGCGGCCGCGTGGCGTCGCTCAAACACTCGGCGCAAAGCTCCAGGCGGGTATGGGTGGCGTCCAGCAGGTACAGCTGGGTCAGCTGGCAACCACTGAGCCGGGCGACGGCAGCCACGAAGTCCGCCAGCAGGCTGGCCTCGTCGCGACTCCTGGCCAGCTCGCAGTACATCCCCAGCAGGGATTCGGCGTAGGCCAGTGGTTGGGCAATCTGGGTAAACATCCGACTGCCCTCAAGCAAACTCGCAGACCACGCCGCCGTCGGCATCCACCGTGGCGTACACCTGCGCAAGGGACTCGCCGCTGGCCATGGCCTGCAGCAGGCGATCGGCCACCCGGGGCATCAGATGCGCCTCCAGCAGGTGGTCGATCAACCGCGCACCGCTGTCGCTCTGCCCGCAGCGCCGGGCCAGTTGCGTCACCAGTTCCGGGCAATGACTGAACTGCAGTTGCCGGCGCGCCAGGCGCTGGCCCAGGCGCTGCAGCTTGATCTCGATCAGCTCCCGCAGCACCGCAGCGTCCACCGGGTAGAACGGCACCACCCGCATGCGGGCCAGCAGCGCCGGCTTGAAGTGGGCACTGAGGACCGGGCGGATCGCCTGTTCCAGGTCCTCGGCACTGGGCCGCTGCGGGCCCTGGCACAGGGCGTCGATGCGTTCGCTGGCGAGGTTCGAGGTCATCAGGATCAGGGTGTTGCGAAAGTCGATCGCGCGCCCTTCGCCATCGTTGGCCAGGCCCTTGTCGAAGATCTGGTAGAACAGGTTGAGCACGTCCGGATCGGCCTTCTCCACCTCGTCCAGCAGCACCACCGAATAGGGCTTCTGACGCACCGCTTCGGTGAGCATGCCGCCCTCGCCATAACCGACGTAGCCCGGCGGCGAGCCGATCAGCCGCGAGACGCTGTGTTTCTCCTGGAACTCGGACATGTTGATGGTGGTCAGGAAGCGTTCGCCGCCGTACAGCAGGTCCGCCAGGGCCAGGGCGGTTTCGGTCTTGCCGACCCCGCTGGGGCCCACCAGCAGGAACACCCCCACCGGCGCGTCGGGCTTGTTCAGGCCGGCGGCGACGGCGCGCATGGAACGGTCGAGGGCCTGCACCGCTTGTTCCTGGCCGCGGATCCGCGCCCGCAGATCGTCGGCGAAACTGGCCACCCGGGCGTTGTGCTCGCGGGCCAGCTGCTCCAGGGGCACACCGGTCCAGGCGCTGATGACTTCGGCCACCAGCCGTGGACACACTTCAAAGCTGACCAGGCGCTCCGCGGTTTGCGCACTGCTCAACAGGCCATGGACCGCCTCCAGTTCTGCCTGCAGGGCATCGAGGTCCACTGTTGGCGGGGCCTGCGCCGGGTCCTGGGGGCTGGCGCTCGCGGCGGCGCGGGCCTGGGCCAGTTCCTGGCGCAGGACCAGCAGGCGCTCGGCCAGCCGGCGCTGCTCCAGCCAGCGTTGCTCCAGGGCCTGGCGTTCCTGCTCGGCCTCGATCAGGCGCTGCTCCAACTGGGCCAGGGCCGCCTGGTCGATACTCAGCCCGGCCTCGGCATCGCGCCGCAGGGCCTGGCACTGGCGCCCACCTTCGGCCAGCTCGGCCCGCAGCCGTTCCAGGCTCTGCGGCGCCGCCGCCAGGCTGATGCGCACCCGGGCACAGGCGGTGTCCAGCACATCCACCGCCTTGTCCGGCAACTGGCGGCCCGCCAGGTAGCGCGCCGACAATTCCGCCGCCGCCACCACCGCGTCGTCGCGCAGGTAAATGCCATGGCTCTTTTCATAGACCGGGGCCAGGCCGCGCAGGATGGTCACCGCCTCGTCGACGCTGGGCTCGTGCAACTGCACCGGCTGGAAACGCCGGGCCAGGGCCGGGTCCTTCTCGAAGTATTTCTTGTACTCGCTCCAGGTGGTGGCGGCGATGGTGCGCAGCTCGCCCCGGGCCAGGGCCGGCTTGAGCAGGTTGGCGGCGTCGCCACCGCCGGCGTTGCCACCGGCACCGATCAGGGTATGGGCTTCGTCGATGAACATGATGATCGGCCGCGGCGCGGCCTTGACCTCGTCGATCACCCCCTTGAGGCGACGCTCGAACTCGCCCTTGACGCTGGCCCCGGCCTGCAGCAAGCCCATGTCCAGGACCAGCAACTCGACGCCCAGCAGCGCCTGGGGCACTTCACCGGCGGCAATCCGCGACGCCAGCCCCTCCACCACCGCGGTCTTGCCGACCCCGGCTTCGCCGACAATGATCGGGTTGTTCTTGCGCCGTCGGGCGAGGATATCCACCATCTGGCGCAGCGCTTCATCGCGGCACAGCACCGGGTCGAGCCGGCCGTCCCGGGCCTGCTGGGTGAGGTTGTGGGTGAAGCGCTGCAACAGCGATTCGCCAGCGGCCAGGGGCTGGCCCGGGGCCTCGGGATCAGCCTGCTGGGCCAGGGCGAAGTCTTTCAGGCGCTGGCTGTTCAAGCGCGCCAGCAACGGCTGGTAGCGGCTGCCGGCGTAGCGCAGCGGGTTGCGCAGCAGGGCCAGGAGCAACGCCGCCTGCTGTACCTGGGTCTGCCCCAGTTCCAGGCTGGCCACCAGCAAGGCGTCCTGCAGCCATTGCACCAGCTCCGGCGCAAACACCGGGTTGCGTGAAGCGCTGTGCTCGGTCCCGGGCTGCAGCACCGCCACCAGCTCAGCGGCCTCGATCCCGGCATCCTGCAGGGCCCGGGCAAGCAGCCCCTGGGGTCGCTCCAGCAGTTCCAGCAGCAGGTCCTCGACCAGGATCTTGCTGCCGCCACGGGCCACGCAACGCTCGGCGCAGCGCTCCAGGTCGCGCCGGGTATCGGCATCCAGTGCCTGGATCAGTTGTTGCAAATCGACGTTGATCATCGGTCTCGTCCTTAATGAGAGAGGCTGCCCAGGGTCACCACGCCATCGGCGCGTTCCCGTCCCAGCCAGCTGGTCCAGCCCAGGCGGCAAGCGTTCTGCTCGCCGATGCACAGTTCACGGATTTCTTCCTGGCGCAGTACCAGGCGGATGTCGTAGTCCAACGGGTCGCGCAAGGTGAAACGCACCAGGGCGCAGAGCGGTTGATAGCCGAAGCCGATCGGCAGGAATTCATGGAAGCGCTGCCAGTCGAGCTCGCGGATGTGGATGCGGAACTTGCCGCTGCGATCGCGCACCCGCTCCCCCAGCACCAGGTCCTCGCCGAGCACGCTGTTGCCCAGGCCCAGGCGGTTGCGCTGCTCGGTGAGAATCTGCACCCGGCGCTCGATGCATTGCTCGATCACCAGCTGCGCATGCTTGAAGTAGTAACGCAGCACCGCCTCGATCAGGGCCGCCGAGTGGGCCCGCAGGCTGAGCAGGCCGAGGTAGGGCAACAGGCGTTTCCAGTTCAGCTCCCGGGCCTGGCGGATCTCCTCGCCGCCCAGGCCGATCAGGGCGAACAACTGGCTGGAAAACGGGTCCAGGGCCCCGCTGGAGAAACTCGCGCGATAGCGGTACTTGCGCCAGATCGGCAGCATCAGCCGTTGCAGGCGATGGTGGAACAGATCGAGAAAATGCCGGGTCGGATTGCCGTCCTCGGTGTCGCCCAGGGCCTGCTCGCCATAGAAGGCCGGCAGCGGCGAGCCGGAGCCGAACAGACCGATCAGGTTCAGGCGCAGGCGCGCATGCAACAGCCCCTGCTCTTCGAAGAACTCCACGCGATCGACGTCGCTGCCGGGAAATCCCAGGCTCGGGTTGGCCTGGAACTCCAGCTGATCGTAGAGCTCGTCGTCGTTCATCTGTGGGTGAGCGTCGCGCAGTCGATCGACCACCAGCATCACCGCCTGGAACAGCGAGTACTCCCGTATGCCTCGGGACAGCTCGCTTAAAGCAGGGGCTGTAGCCCCATGCGTGGCGTCCATTGGTACACCTCTCCTTGTGTACTGTTTACCCGCAGCTCGTGGTACGAATTGAGGCTGGCGTAAAGAGCGAAAAACTCGTTGAGCACGGAAGCGAAGATGAACAGGTCGCCTTCACCGATGTAGCCTTGCGGGTCGATGGTCAGCTCGGTGCGCAGGCCCCGCAGCGGCAGGCCGCGGTGCAGGCGATCGACGTGTTCGTGACGGATCGACTTGAGCCCTCCCAGCAAACGTTTGCTGACCCGCTCGGCGTGCTGGTCGTAGTAGCGCGGCAGGTCATAGGTTTCGAGAATCACCTTGAGCGCATCGACGTTGGCCAGGGACAGGTAGTTGAGGGACATGTTGCTGATCAGCTTCCACAGGAAATCGCGATTCAGGGGCGGCGCGTAGCTGGCAGTGGCCGCGGTGATGTTGCGAAAGCGCAGAAAATCCGGGGTGTTCTCGCAGGGCTGGTCGATGTCGCCGAGCTTGAGCTGACGGGGCAGGTTCTGGTTGGTGCAGGTCAGCTCGATGGACAGGGTTTCCTGGGCCTCGGTGTGGCGGATGGCGAAACTCAGGTAGGTGTCCAGGCCATCGTGGAGCAGGGACGAACGCTGGCGGATGCTGTAGTGCGGACGGCTCTGGGGCACGTCGAAGCTGGGGTCGTGTTCGAAGGATTCAAACGGCACATAGGCCTGGTAGCCGACCCCGCCCGGGGCCCAGCCGGTGACTGAATCCACCGAGAACACCCCGCAGTTTTCCAGGTCGTATTCCGCCGGCAGCAGCAGGTACTCGTCCTGCTTGCCGTCGAGGCGGATCGGCAGCGCGTCGTGCTTGAACAGATTGACGATGGGGGTGCAGTACAGCTTGACGTTGTCCAGGGTCGGCCGCAGGCGCTGGATACCGCTCTTGCGAATATCGAAGCGCAGCTCCAGGCCGCGCACCTGCTTGAGGCTGTCCTCCGGCAGCGTCCGCAATACCTCCAGGCCGCCGAGGTCGACAAACAGGAACTTGTCCTGAAAGGAAAAATATTCCTGCAGGTAGCGATAGCCGCGGAAGGTGTTCAGCGGATAGGGAATCAACGCCTCTTCCTCGGCAAAGCCTACCGGCTGCACCTTGTTGCCCGGGATCTGCAACGCCAGCGGATCACCGTTGGCTGCGCGCAACGGCTCGCCACTGGCACGCAGCGGCACCAGCTCGATCCCGGCCAGGTTGCGCAACAGGCTCAGGTAGAGCATCTGGCTAATGTAACGCTCACCGGCCAGATGCAGGCGCAGACGCCCCAGCTCCAACTCGCCCAGATGCCCGTCGCAGGTCATCTCCAGGCGCAAACTGAGCAAGGCCCCGTCGCCCTTGACCGAATAGGTCAGCCCGCTAAGCGCCAGGGGCAGCACCTCGGTGGGATAGCAGGTGCGGAACCGGCAGCGCACCTCATTGATCGGCCGGCTCTCCACCGGCGTGTCCCGAGGCACGCCGACCGCCGGCCCCGAACGTTGCAATGGATCGAACTGCAGGATGCTGAACGCCGGCAACGGCCGCATGTAGTTGGGCCACAGCAGATGCATCAACGAATGGCTGAGCTCCGGCAGCTCGTCATCGAGCTTCTGCCGCAGACGCCCGGTGAGAAAGGCAAAGCCTTCCAGCAGCCGTTCCACATCCGGGTCCCGCCCGGCCTGCCCGAGAAACGGAGCCAGCGCCGGACTACGCTCGGCGAAACGCCGGCCCAACTGGCGCAGCGCGGTCAGTTCGCTTTGGTAGTAGTGGTTGAAGGACATGGCGTACCTGCCTGCGTCACTGTTAAAAGGGCGAGCACATGAAAACCCTGACTTGGATTAGTGCTCAGATTCGATTCGTGTTACTTGAAACCGTAAAAACCACCGCGCTCTACAACCGGACAATGGCGCAGAGGTTCAACTACCAAACGACTGACGATTTCAGCGCCCAACTCTGAGCAACCACTTTTCCAGCCAGATCCTGAGTAAAACTGCCAACATCATCAGCCCTCCCTCAAGTTGCGAATACACGATTGCCCGCACGGGATAACGCGGATAAAAATAAAAAATATCGAAATCATCAACAAAAAAATTGCTAAAACCTTCCACTTGAAACCTGAAATTAAAAAAACCACAAAACCCATGAAGACAAACAGGTAGAACATCAAGCCACTGGTCATGGCGATAGCAATACCTCGAGATGTAAACCCTCCATAAATCGAAACATAAATACCGACAAGATAGTCATGCAAAGGTATATACATCAAACAAAATAAAAGATGAACAAACAATCCAGCACCCTGCCAAACACTCACTGACTCCAAACCCAATATTTATCTATATCAGGCTGTGAAATAGAGCGAGCCAGCATGCCGTGCAACGGCACACATGACACGCCAATTTCAACATAGAAAAAAACGCTTACTGCGGAACGGACGTTCATTCCCTTCAAGCTCCCTGCCTGCTATCGCATCCTTGGGCCGAAACCAAAAAAGCACCCAACCTAATTTTTAAAATGGGTATAAGGCGTATTACTTACAAATATATTCACCCCGTGCTCTTCCCATTCCGGCATGGAAATGACAAACAGCTTTTTCTGCCAATCAAATTTTATCCAATAAACCCCTACTTCATGATCACTTTCAAACACCCGCATATCCAAAGACTGCGTATCATACAAAGGTGTGCGGTAGACTTTTTCAGGCGCCTGCGTATCAATTACTCGAAGATAAGCCATTCCTCGGAGAAAAAAGATTCCATCAACGCGCACATTCTCCATTACAAATCGGCCTGACGGACTTACCTGCGTAGTACTCGCGGGATAACCGAGCATTACATTGACGGTGTATGCCAAGGCCACACCCAACACAACAGCGACTAAAACTGTTCGGCGAAGCCATTTACTCCGGAGCATATTCATCATTGTGCACCACCCGACTTCCAGCATTCGTCTCAATTCAAAAAGCGGACAATAAAATAATATCCATGCTATTTTTTGCCGCACACGAAAGCTCACTCCCATAATGTAATAACAACAAGAGGAACGCTTTCATATAAAACATCCGAAAAAACCTGAAAATCACCGCCTTTGCCTGTTTTTCGTCTATAGGCAACAAAATGCGAATTATTAATATAAAAATAACGCGCTTCAGCAATTTCCTTGTACATACGATCCGCAGCAGCGTCTCCAGGTGCTCGCATCGCTAGAGCAACCTGTTCTTCAGCCAGGCCGATATTGGCAACATTTGCAGCGAGTGCCGCTTCAATGCCATCAAAATTCCAAAATCCCAGCGGCTGACTAAAAAGACTGTTGGGGGCGTCATTAAAATCATAAGCATCTTCAACATAAAAGCCTATGCGATTTACTAAAAGCTGCACCTTATCCTTGGTGACAATAACCTCTCCCTCCGGGAAAACTCGGATATTAAAATCAGCCAAGGCCGCCCTTAGCTCGTTTATCTCATCGCCCAACGAAAAATTTACCGATCGAGTGTTGCAGTAACCAAACTTCTCTACCGATCTCGCCTCCCCATCAAACTTAAACGGGTACACACCAAGAGTTCGCCCCTTGTATTTCGGCAATATTTTTTTCCGCATCTGATCTTGAGCTGGCCCATTCCTCCACGCAGTTCGCAGAATATTCAGCACTCTATTGGCGCGTTCAAACTTGACAAGCCAAGTCATCTTGACGATTGAACTATTGAAATAGGGTGCAGGAGCAAGTGCAGCATGATCCTTGACTGTGTTCGACATTGCGCCATCTATCGTCGACCATGGCTTGCCATCAAACCAGTACTGCATCAAGTCGGCAGCGACATTCCAATTCATTTTTCTCATGGCAGCTGGAATATCACTCACTCCGAAAAGACGAATTGCCAAGGTCTTTTCGGCCTTTTGACTCGCAGGACTCAAACTAGACATCGCTACTATTTCCGTCACCTAGAACCCCCATTTACGTGCAAGAGCAGGACCGCCGCCGATTGTTCTTCAACGCACTCGACCATGATCAAGCAATCACCACTTCACTCTGCCGTTGAATAATCAGTTCATACGTCTCGGCATCCGAAGATGATATTTTTTCGGTCTTGCCATCTGCCCCAGTCACGCCGCTGAAGATCTTTCCAGACGCCGTTTTGATGGTGTAAGCAATTCCCGCCAATGGCTTCCCAGTCTCCTGGCACTCAATCACATAGTGTTCGCTGAACGGCCAATTGATCTGCACCGGCAACGGCGCCACAAACGGTGCCGGGACATGGGTGTCGCCAATGATCACCGTCCCTGATCCACCTATCACCGTGTTGCCATGACTGCCCAGCGAACCCAGGGTGGCGGCCGGCCGACCATTGATGAACACGGTGCTGCTCAGGGCGCCGCTCAAGGCACCGCCACAGGCCGACACGTCACCTTGGCGAGCCGCCGGCAGGCCGTCGAACAGCACATCCGCCGAGCCGCTGGCGATGGGGTTGACCCCATGCCCGGGAATCGGACAGGCCGTTGGGTCGCTGAGCCGTGCCGCAGGTTTTCCAGACATCCTTGTGCACTCCTTATTTGATCCGTACCTGTCCGCTGCCATCCAGGCGTGCGGCGAAGCTCACCTGGCGCCTGACCCCTTCCACCTCCAGCAGGCCTTCGATGCTGAAGGCCAGCTTGAGGGGGTCGTGGTCCCGGGGCAGTGGCTTGACCCGCACGTTGGACAGCCTGGGCTCGTAGGTCTCGATAAAGCCTTCGATGGCCTCGCGCGCCTGACTCAACGCGTCGTGCAGGCTCAGGCGCATGTCGTTGAGATCCGGCAGCCCGTAGTCGGACAGTGTCTGCACACTGCCCGCCCGGGTGCTGAGCATCTTCGCCAGGTGGGCAGCCACCGATGCCATGGCGGCCACTTCGCGACTCCAGCCGACGCGCTGTTCGGCCTCACCGCTCAGGCGTTCGAAAAGGCTGCCGTATCGACGCATGGCTCAGCTCCTGCCCTATTCCTTGTCCAGCTTGCCCACCAGCGACAGGGTGAAGTCCGCCCCCATGTACTTGAAGTGCGGCCGCACGTTGAGGCTGACCCGGTACCAGCCCGGCTCGCCCTCGACGTCGCTGACGATGATCTGCGCGGCACGCAGGGGACGCCGGCCACGCACTTCGCTGCTGGGGTTCTCCTGGTCGGCCACGTACTGGCGGATCCACTTGTTGAGTTCCAGCTCCAGGTCGGTGCGTTCCTTCCAGGACCCCAGTTGCTCGCGCTGCAGCACCTTCAGGTAATGGGCCAGGCGGTTGACGATCATCATGTAGGGCAGCTGGGTACCGAGCTTGTAGTTGAGCTCCGCGGCCTTGCCCTCGGCGCTGATGCCGAAGAACTTGGGTTTCTGCACCGAACTGGCGGAGAAGAACGCGGCGTTGTCGCTGCCCTTGCGCATGGTCAGGGAGATGAAGCCCTCTTCCGCCAGCTCGTACTCGCGACGGTCGGAAACCAGGACCTCGGTGGGGATCTTGGTTTCGATCTCGCCCATGCTTTCGAAGTGGTGCAGGGGCAGGTCCTCCACCGCGCCGCCGCTCTGCGGGCCGATGATGTTCGGGCACCAGCGGAACTTGGCAAAGCTGTCGGTCAGGCGGGTGCCGAAGGCGTAGGCGGTGTTGCCCCACAGGTAGTCTTCGTGGCTGTTGGCAACGTTTTCCTTGTAGACGAAGGATTTCACCGGGTTTTCTTCCGGATCGTAAGGGTTGCGCAACAGGAAGCGCGGCAGGGTCAGGCCGATGTAACGGGCGTCCTCGGACTGGCGGAAGCTCTGCCACTTGGCAAATTGCGGGCCTTCGAAGTGGTCCTTCAGGTCCTTGAGGTCCGGCAGCCCGGTAAAGCTTTCCAGGCCGAAGAACTTCGGCCCCGCCGCGGCAATGAACGGCGCGTGGGACATGCACGCCACGCTGGACACGTACTGCATCAGCTTCACGTCCGGCGAGCTGGGGGACATGAAGTAGTTGGCGATGATGGCGCCCACCGGCTGGCCACCGAACTGGCCGTATTCAGCGGTGTAGATGTGTTTGTAGAGGCCGGCCTGCATCACTTCCGGAGAGTCCTCGAAGTCGTCCAGCAGGTCCTGCTTGGAGACGTTGAGGATCTCGATCTTGATGTTCTCGCGGAAGTTGGTGCGGTCCACCAGCAACTGCAAACCACGCCAGGCCGACTCCAGCGACTGAAAATCGGGATGGTGGAGGATCTCGTCCATCTGCTGGCTGAGCTTGGCGTCGATCTCGGCGATCATCCGGTCGACCATGGCCTTCTTCACCGGCTCGCCGCTGTTCTGCGGTTTCAGCAACTCTTCGATAAAGGCCGAGACTCCGCGCTTGGCGATGTCATAGGCCTCGTCATCCGGGGTCAGGCGCGTCTCGGCGATGATGCTGTCGAGAATGCTGTATTCACTGCTGTCCTGGTGCTTCTGCTGTGCGGCACTGCTGCTCATGTTCTAGCTTCCTTGGCGGTTGAGGGCTCAGTCTTGCAGGGCGGGGGCGGCGTTCAGACCCAGTTCACCCAGAACCCGATCCCGGGACTGGTCATCGGCGAGCACGCCTTCGATGGCTTTGCGAAAGGCCGGGGCGTTGCCCAATGGCCCCTTGAGCGCCACCAGGGCGTCGCGCAGTTCCATGAGTTTCTTCAGTTCCGGAACCTGCTCCACCAGGCTGGCCGGGTTGAAGTCCTTCATCGAATCAACCCGCAATTGCACCGCCAGCTCGTCGCTGCAGCCATCGTCCTGCAGGCGATTGGGCACGCTCAGGGTCAGGCGCAGTTCCTGCTTGGCCAGGACCTCGTCGAAGGTCATCTTGTCGATGCTGATGGGTTTGCGATCCTCGACCTTGCGCTCGTCCAGGCGCTGGGTGTAATCGCCGATCGCCAGTAGTTTCAACGGCAGTTCGATCTCTTCCTGAGCGCCGCCGGTGGCGGGTTTGAACGTGACGTTGATCCGTTCCTTGGGGGCTACAGAGCCTTCTTTGGCCATGACACTTCTCCTTGGGTTGTTGGCCCTGGGGCCTATTCGAGTACCACCTCGAGATCGAGATGGCACAGCCTGCGATAAACCTCTTCCTTGCGTTCGCGCACCGCGTGGTTTTGCGGCAACAGCTCGCAGCAGTTGTGCAGCAGCTGCAGTACCTCCAGCGCCAACTGCGGCTCCCAGGCCTGCAGGCCCGAGTGCTGCAGTTGCTGATCGAGAGTCTCCAGCTGGGTCTTGGCCAGTTCGTACTTCTTGGCCGTGAAACACAGGCGCGCCAGGCTCAACTGCCAGAAGAACCGCACCCGCCCGCCCTGGGCGTTCTGCAGGCCCTGCTTGAGCACCTGCACCGCGGCCTTGAGGCCGTCCTTGCGCAGGATCGGCAGCACCTCTTCCAGGGCCTCTTCCCAGGCCGGCAGGTGGCTGTCCGCTTCGACCTTGCGCGGCACGTCGGCGCTTTGCAGATGGGGCAGGACCTGGGCGCTGATCCAGGCGCGGGTGGCCGGATCGGCAAAGGCCACGCCGTCATGGAAACGCAGCTCGATCAGCCCGGGCAGGCGTTGCAGCAGCAGGGCGAAATGGAACTCCACCTCACGCATGGCCGACTCGGCATTGAGCTCCTGCAGGCACTCCCAGACCATGCGCTGACCGTCGAACCAGAACGGCGCCCGAGCCAGACTGGCCTCCAGTTCCACCAGCAGGTCGGCGTACTGGCCCTGGGCGAAACGTTCCTGGTAGTGACGCAGCTTGTCCGCCGGCAGCCCGCGCAAGGCGGTGACCTGCTCGGCATTGCGCTCGGGCACCGCATCGATGGACAGCCACATCAGGGTGCGATTGAGGCGCAGGGCACGCTGGTCGGTGGCCTTCTGCCGCAGCCACCATGCGCACAGCGGCCGGGCGTTGTCCTGCTGGGCGCGCAGGGCCTTGTGCGCATCCTTTTCGTTATCGATGGGTGAACCGGGGGTGAACAGCTGCGCCGCCGCCTGTTTGACCTGGGCCACCACGCTGCCCACGGCTCCGGGTTCCGGCTGCTGGTCCGCGGCCCGGGTGACCATGCCCTGCAGACGCCGGCAGATGGGCAACAGCAGCGGCGCTTCGTCCCCCAAGTGCCGGGTCAGGATGCCGTCCAACCCCTGGATCTGCTCCACCAGACGACGGAACAGCGGCAACTGGTCCTTGACCGGCACATCGTCGTCGAGGGCGTCCTGCAGGCGCGGCACCAGCCAGGCGATCGCTGCGCCGCGGGTGCGCGGCTTGGCCGGGTACACCTGGTCCCAATGGTGTTCGCAGAGGTGGCGCATCAGCCCCAGGCCCGCCAGCAGGCCAGGGAAAGACTCACGCTGATGCAAGGCCCAGGTCAGCCAGGCGGCGACCCGTAGATCCTTGGATTGATCACGCAACAGGGCTTCGCTTTGTTCCTGGACCTTCAGCCAGTCGATCTGACCGTTGGCATGCAGCGACTGGGCTTTGCCCAGCTCGCTTTCCAGGGCTTCGTATTCGTTGGAGAAGCGGACGTCATCGCCAGCGAAGCTGTGCTCGTGCACAGGGGACTGGGCGAGTTTGAGGTGATGGGAATACAGCTTGCGCGAGTAGCTCATGGGTGGCCACTTTCCATGCCCGCCACCCGGCTCGCATAAAGGCGTTGATTACGCTCTTTATTGAAAAATCTGACAAAGGTGGGAAACAAAGTGCGCACTGGAACTACCGGATATCCATTCAGGTGGCAAAACCCTAACGGAACACCCCAGGCAAAAATATAGGATTTTTCTTATATGGACCGATAAACCTCTAGTACAAATATGTTTAAGTTCTTATGCGCAACTTCTTGCACAGTAGTATTCGGATTTATACAACAAGTGGTATTAATCGCGCCGCCCCGCTTGCCTCGCTCAACCCTCCCGCACCGGGCGCCGTCAATGGGCCGCGGACTTATCAGCGCTCAGCACTTTGCGCAGTTGCAGGTAAATCACCCCATCGCCATCAAATGCGAGCACTTTATTGGCAGTCAAGGTTTCAGCGTCGCGCCCCTCATATTTAAGCCAGCCTTCATCCCATAAGTGGCCACTTTCATAACGCACTTGAATGAAGTAATAAGGCGGCTCGGCGCGGGTGATTTCAATGTAATGCCCACCGTCGGCGGCGCCCTGCCACTGGGCATTGGGGTGCTCGGCCAGCCGATGGGCGGGAGCCTTGTTGAAGTCCGTCAAGGCCACCCAAAGTGCAATCAGCGCCAGCGCCAACCCGCCCACCACCATCAGAAAACGCTTCAACCAGATCAATCCCTAATCTCCAGCAGTTGGGCCGTGCAGCGGCCGCCCAGTCGGGCCGGCGGCATTCTGTGCCCCTGCTGGGCAACAGCGCAATAAAAAGCCCCGGACAACTTGCCAGGCGCTGCCGGTCCCTGCAGCCTTGACGCCTGAACGGTCCACGGACAGCGGCGCCCTTGCCCCCCCAAAACGGAAACACCTGACATGCGCATCACCCTCACCGCCCTGCACAGCGATCCGTCGTCTGCCTTGTGGGTCGACTTCAACTGCGCTTTCGGCCAAGGCCGGGGCCTATGGCTGGGAGCGCCGCCCCAGGTTGCCCAGGAGCACGACGTGGAACTGAGTCTGGAGGATGAGTTCCGCTGGCAGCACAACCTGTGGCCCGGCACCGGGCCTGAGCCACGAATCGATCGGGACAGCGACGGGCTGCACATCACCGGGCAGTTGCTCCAGGTGGACGAGGACGGTGGCGCGGCCCTGGCCATCGGCGGTTCCATCGTCCTGCTGAGCGTGCACGGGTACACCCGGCCACTGCCCGCCTGTGTCAGCCTGCTGGCCCGTCAGGTGAGCCTGCAACCGCTGGCGCTATAAGCGCCGCTCAGGCGGATCCGGGGCATGCGCAATCCAAGGAGGGGTAAAGCTGGGATATCGCCGAACGCGACTAGGAAGGGTGTTCGCCCAGTGCTCTGGCCTTGGCAATCCATGCACCGGTAAAGAGCCCTTGCACCGGGCGAACGCTTGGCATTCTAGTGCAACGGCCAGGGAATGTCCGTGGGCCGAATCTGAATAAAACTGCAACGCTGGACGCCGCCACTCGCAGCGCCTCTCAATATCCGGTCATCTCCAGATAACCGCTGCCGCTGTGGCTGCCCTCCAGCGTGACCGGCCCTTCCCAGTAGGGAATGCTCAGGTTCATCCACGACTGGGGATTCAAGGCCCGGGTTCTGATGTCCAGCCCCTTGTCGGGGATGCTCAAGTGCCAGGCGATCGGCAGGCGCCGTCCCTCGACCTGTGCAGCGTCCAGCGCTGTCATGCGGATCTGCTCCCGTCCCAGGCTCTGGGTGCTGCCGTCGGCATTGATCCAGGTGCCGGTGATGTAGGGCGCGCGCGTGCTCTCCCGGACCCGGAACAGCATCAGCCGCTCGCCGCTGTCCAGGTGCAGGGAAAACCAGTCCCAACCGGTCTGATCGGCGGCCAGGGGCTGGCTGCTCCACTCACGGTCGAGCCAGGCCGGGCCGCTGACCTGGTAACGCTGGCCGTCGATCTGCAACTGTCCCGTGGCCTGGAAAAACGGCTGGCTGTAGTAATAGGACGCCTGCCCCTGATCGGATTTGCGGCTGTAGCCGCCCTCCCCCTGCAGCACCAGGGGCCGGCTGCTGGACAGTTGCAACTGATAGGCAAACCCCGGCCCGCTGGCCTGCACCTGCATCCGGGCCAGGGGATTGTCCGCGCTGGACAGGCTGGTGAAGCGCCAGTCATCGATCCAGGCCTGGAACGGCTGCGCCGTGACCCCGGCCTGCCCCACCCCGCCCCGGGCATAGCGCTCGGCGGCGTGATGGCTGCTGGCGGACGTCGCCGCCGCGTGCCCCAGCCAGACCAGCGGCGCACTCCAGCCGGGCTGTTCGGGTGCGGCGCGCAGGGCGCTGCGAAACAGCGTCCATTGCACGCCGAAACGTCGGCCTTGAGCGTCCTTGAGATCGGCGGTCAGGTACCACCACTCGATGCGAAAACCATCGTGGGGACCATGATCGGCGGGAAAGCTGAAGCTGCGCCCCGGCAGCACCGGGGTAAAGGTCGCGGCCTCGCTGCCCAGCCCGGCAAACCCCTGGGGCGGCTCGGCGGAAGGCTCGCAACCGGCCAGCAAGGCCAGCAGCAGCCCCGCCAGCGCCCGGCTCAAGCGATCAATCTTCATGGGCAAAGCTCCTCAGCAAGTCCGCCGGTTGCGCACGCAGCAAACGCAGCAGCGGCCAGGCCGATGCTAGCAGGGTCGCCAGCATCGCCAGCCCCAGCAGTTGCACGAGCTGCCCGGGGAAGACCCGCAACGGCAAACGCCAACCGAAGGCCTGGACGTTGATCACGCTGTCCAGGCACCAGGCCAGGACGATGCCCAGGGGCAGCGCCAGGACCAGGGTCAGCACGGCCAGCAGCCAGGTCTGGGCCAGGTTCAGCAGCAGCAATTGACGCCGCCCCACGCCCAGGGCCCAGAGTGGCGCCAACTGGCCCAGGCGGCTCTGGCTCTGGGTCAGCAGGCTGATGAACAGCGCCACCCCGGACACTCCCAGGGTCAGGCTGTTGAGGGCCGCGGTGGCGGCGAAGGTGCGCTCGAAGACCTGTTGCGACCAGCCCTTGAGCCGGGCCTGATCGATGACCCGGCTGTCATCCAGATGAAATTGCTGTTGCAGGGCGCCGATCAGCGCCGGCACCGCCGCCGGCGCCAGGCGCAGGTTGAAACGGTTCGGCGTCAAGTCCGGCCAGTGG
>Ga0194135_10000154_pt1 | contig 40292 bp, 38 predicted proteins | sample LitLau_LLRF_2013_FD_134024 | JGI IMG/M metagenome (GOLD analysis project Ga0194135, IMG submission 134024) | Freshwater sediment microbial communities in response to fracking from North America - Little Laurel Run_MetaG_LLRF_2013 (version 2) | ecosystem: Environmental > Aquatic > Freshwater >... | reverse complement strand
TCCGGACTGAAGGCCACCTGGCCGTGGGCCACGCTGACCACCAGTTGGCGCAGACCACGGCGCACATCGAACGCGGTGCCCACCACCCGTACCTTGGCCGTGCCGCTGTGCACCCACAGCGGCCGCTCCTGATCGGCGGCGACCTCCAGGTACAGCTGGCCCTGCTGCAGGTAGATATCCCGCTGCCGGGCGCTGAAATCCACCTTCACCTGAGTATTGGCATTGACGTAGAGGGTGCTGCCGTCCGGCAGCTTGAAGGTTCGCGCGCCCTGTTCCTGTGCCGCGATCTGCTGCCGGTAAGGCGCCAGGGGCGTCCCCAGGTTGAGCGCCAGCACCGCGCACACTACGGCAGCCGCCACTGCCAGGGCCGGCCGCCAGGGGGAGGCCTTGCGTCGGGGGAGCGGCATTGGGCGGCTCAGTTGCTGCAACTGCGCCAGATCGACCCACAACTGTTCGAATTCGGCATAGGCCCGGGCGTGGGCCGGCTCACTGACCCAGTTGTCGAACGCCTTGCGCGTGGCCCGATCCGGATCATTGCGGTTACGGGCGAACCAGCTGGCGGCCTGGGCATCGATCTGCTCGCTGTCGAGGTCGTCCTGCGGGCCGGAAAAGCGGGTCATTCAGGCTGCTCCTTGCCATTTTCTCGTTGTAGGTGTTGCTTGCAATGCAGCAGGGCAAAGGCGATGTGCTTCTCCACCATGCTCACGGAAATCCCCATGCGCTCGGCGATCTGCGTCTGGCTCAGCCCCTCGAAGCGGTGCAGCATAAGGGCTTCGCGACGCCGCGGCGAGAGCTGGGCGAGGACTTCCTTCAATTGTTCCAGGCGTTGCAGGCGCTGGGCGGCGGGCAGTGGTTCGTGCTGTTCGTCGGCCAGGGGCTCAGTGTCCAAGGCGGATTCGGCATGGGCCGGGTGATGCACCCTGGAGCGCACCTGCTGGCGCCGCCAGTGATCGCGCAGCAGGTTGCGTGCCATCTGGAACAGGAAGGCCCGGGGCTGTTCGACCTGATCCCGGTCCCGGTAATCGAGCCATTGGGTGAACACGTCCTGGGTCATGTCCGCCGCGTCGCTGGCGTTGTCCGTGCGTTTGCGCAGGAAATGCAGGATATCCGCATAGAACCCGCGGACGGAGTCCGCCAGTGCAGAGTCGGGCTTGGAGCGAGACATGGATATCCTTCTTGACGACGCGTTGAGCACAAGGTCGCAAATGATATCGAGAATTATTGCTATTTGTCACTTGAGCCGATTGAGCATCAGCCCTGGCCGTCGGCGCTCCTGAGGGCAGGGCACGATTGGATGGCCAGTTCGCCGGCAAGCCGGCTCCTACGGAGGCGGCAACCAGCCCGAGTTGTAGGAGCTGGCTTGCCAGCGAAGGCGTCCCTGAGGGCAAGGCACGACTGGAGGGCCAGTTCGCCGGCAAGCCGGCTCCTACGGAGGCGGCAACCAACCCGGGAGTGTAGGAGCTGGCTTGCCAGCGAAGGCTCAGATCACGAAGAAGCCGTGGGTGCCGTCGCGACGCAGTTGTTCCACCAGGCCGAATTCCCAGTCCAGGTAGCCCTGCATGGCCTCCCGGGGATTGTCGGTGCCCTCGTAGGGCCGGCGGTAGCGGTCGATCCGCGGCGAGGCCAGTTGCTGGCGGCTTTCCTCGACGGGCAGGCCGGCGTCGATCCAGGCCGTGGTGCCGCCGCTGAGCAGGAACACCGGGCGCTGGGTCAGGGCCTGCAACTGGGGCACCACAAAACGCGCCAGCAGGCTGCTGCCGCAGGTCAGCACATAGCGTTCGGGCTGGGGCAACCGGGCCAGGGATTCCTGCAACTGGCTGGGCAGCACCCACCAGGCCCCGGGGATGTGGCGTTGCACGTAGTTGGCGCTGGCGGTGACATCCAGCACCAGGGTGCCGGGTTGCTCCAGCCAGGCGGCCAGGGTCCGGGGGCTGATTTCTTCGGCCGGCGCGGTGTCCGGCAGCGGTGCCTGCCAGGGGCCGCGCACGCTGAAGTCGCTGGCGCGCAGGCCGTCGAGCACCGCCACCTGCCAGCCCATCTGGGCCAGCCAGGAGGCGCTCATGTTGGCCCGCACACCGTCGTCGTCCACCAGCACCAGGCGTGCGCCGCGCACGCTGGCGAAGTGATCGGTTTCCTGCACCAGTTGCCCCCCGGGCGTGGAGCGGGCACCGGGCAGGTGGCCGGCGGCGAATTCCTCCGGAGTGCGCACATCGAACAGGTAGTGGGTGCGCTTGGCATCGGCCTGCCAGCGCCGCCACTGGGCCAGGTCGATGCGCGCCACATCGGCCCGGTCCGCGACCGCCCGCGCCGCGGTTTGCGCTTCGGCCCGCTGCTCCTCGTCGACCGGGCGGAAGCGCCGATTCTGGCCGTGCTCCAGTTTTTGCCCGGCCAGGGTCCAGCCGATGGTGCCGTTGCGCAGGGCCGCCACCGGGTTGGGGATGCCGGCGTTGACCAGGGACTGGGTGCCAATGATGCTGCGGGTGCGTCCGGCGCAGTTGACCACCACCCGGGTGCGCGGATCGGGAGCCAGCTCGCGCACCCGCAGCACCAGTTCGGCGCCGGGCACGCTGGTGCTGCCGGGGATGCTCATGGTCTGGTATTCGTCGAAGCGCCGGGCATCCAGTACCACCAGGTCGGCCTGCTGGTCGAGCAGTGCCTGGAGTTCCTCGGCGGCCAGGGACGGAGTGTGGCGCTCGGCTTCCACCAGTTCGCCAAAGGCCTTGCTCGGTACGTTGACGTCCTTGAACAGCTCGCCGCCGGCGGCGCGCCAGCCCTCCAGGCCGCCTTCGAGCAGGGCGACGTCGCGGTAGCCCAGTTGCCCCAGGCGGGTCGCGGCGCGCTGGGCCAGCCCTTCGCCCTGGTCATAGAGGGTAATCGGGGTGTCGCGCCGGGGGATGCGCGCATAGACCTCCAGCTCCAGTTTCGACAGCGCGATATTGGCCGCGAACAGCGGGTGGGCTTCGGCGAAGGGCGCCTCTTCGCGGACATCGATCAGCGCCAGTTCCTGGCGCTCGAGCAGGGCCTGACGAATCTGCGCCGGGCTGCGGGTAGGGAAATCGGTCATTGCAGGGGCTCCTTCGACAAGTCCCAGAGGTTAGGCAGCAAGCGGTTGGAATAACCGGAGACAAAGGGCTTCTCGTGACCGTCCGGAGCGTATACGGCACGGCGCACCGCACCGATATTGGCGCCGTACACATGGATGCTGATGGACACCCGGTCGGCGTAGGCGTTGGTCACCTGATGGATGTCGCCAATGCGCGGCGACACCGCCTCCACTTGCCCCGGCACCAGGCGAATCGGAGCCCCCGCAGGTTGCAGGCGGCCGTCCGCCAGGCGTTCGAAACCCTGGGAGTCTTCGGCGCCGCGGAGCATGCCGATCAGGCCCCAGACCCGGTGATCGTGGATCGGCGTGCGCTGCCCCGGACCCCAGACAAAGCTGACGATGGAAAAGCGCTGGCGCGAGTCGGCATGCAGCAGGAATTGCTGGTAGCGCTGCGGGTCGGGCTGGGCGAATTCATCGGGCAGCCAGTCGTCCTGGCTCACCAGGCGCTGCAGCAGGTCGGCGCCGTGCTCCAGTATCCGGGCCTCGTCGGGATGGCCGTCCAGCAGCTCGGCCAGGGCGGCGATAAAGTCCCGCAGGCGGGCCAAGTTGGGTGTATCGATAGCGACTGTTGCGGCGTTGTGGGGCATGGGCTCCCTCCGTGGACACAAGGCAAATGACGCGAACTACACGGGCGAGCTAAAAGGTATTATTCTTCTCGAACATTTTTCCAGTCATTTATTATGCGAAAAAAGAATGAAGATAGATGATCTGAACGCGTTCGTGGCGGTGATCCGCTGCCAGACCATCAGCCAGGCGGCCGATGCCCTGCAATTGACCCAGCCAGCCATCACCCGCCGGGTGCAGAATTTCGAGGAAGCCCTGGGGGTGGAGTTGCTGGACCGCAACACCAAGCCGCTCAAGCCCACCAGCATGGGCTTGCGGGTCTACGGCCAGTGCCTGGAAGTGCTGCGCAGCATCGATGCCCTGAACGAGCTGGTGGCCAATGACGGCGCCCCCAGCGGCGCCTTGCGCATCGGCGTGCCGCAGACCATTGGCGACGTGGTGCTGCTGGATGCCCTGAGCCAGCTGAAGAACCTCTATCCGCAGTTGCAGACCTCGGTGGCCACGGGGTGGGGCAGCCACCTGCTGAGCAAGGTCGAGAACGGTGAGCTGGACGTGGTGGCGGCGCTGTTTCCCGCCGGCAAGGTGTTCCCCGAAGGGGTGGTGGGGCGCTCCCTGGGCAGCATGAACCTGGTGGTGGTGGCGGCCAAGGGCGAGGTGCGCAAGCGCTCCTGCAAGCTGGCCGACTGTTACCAGCGCGGCTGGGTGCTGAACCCCGATGGCTGCGGTTTCCGGGCCGGCCTGCAACGGGCCTTGAGTGCCCAGGGCCTGACCTTGCAGATCAACCTGGAAACCTTCGGCACCGAGCTGCAACTGGGGCTGATCGCCAATGGCCTGGGCTACGGCCTGGTGCCGCTGCCGCTGCTGGAAAACAGCAGCCACCGGGACAAGCTGGAGATTGTCCCGGTCAGCGACTTCAAGCCGGTGATCGACCTGTGGCTGATCCACCCGCGGTTTCTCGGCAACCTGCAGGAGCCGGTGAGCATGTTTGGTGAAATGGTCGCCACCCGCGTCGGCAAGTCCGCCCCTTAGGAACGGGCCTGCCAGCGTGGGGGCCTCAGGAGCAGCGCTAACCTTGAGGCCCCGTTCGCCGGCAAGCGGGCTCCTATCGGCTTTGTTTGATTATGTATTTGCATCTCTTGATGGTTGGTGAATGCATTTTTTGTATATTAAGTTAGAACCAAAACGAATTTCACGGACGTTTTTTATGTAGTTAGCATGGGGCTCGAACGCGCTGAAATAGGGATGTTGAAATGCCTGCGCAAGCCCCGCTCTCCTTGTCTGCCCGCTGGACCGAGCGCCCCGGAGTGAAGTTCCTGGGCAATCTGTCGCTGCGCCTGATCAGCCCGCTGTTGCTCCTGCTGCTCTGGGAACTGGCCTCCCGCAGCGGGCTGTTGCCGGCGCGGATCATCGCCGCCCCCAGCACCATCGGCGACACCCTGTGGCAGATGCTCGGCAGTGGTGAGTTGGGCGGGCACCTGTGGGTGTCCCTCAAGCGCGCCCTCAGCGGCCTGGCCATCGGTGTCAGCCTGGGCACGCTTCTGGCCCTGCTGGCGGGGTTGTCGCGGCGCGGCGAGATCGCCATCGATTCGCCGATGCAGATGCTGCGTACCCTGCCGTTCCTGGCCATCGTGCCGCTGTTCATTCTCTGGTTCGGCGTGGGCGAGACGCCGAAGATCGCGCTGATCGCCCTGGGCACCACCTTTCCCATCTACCTCACGCTGTTTTCCGGCATCCGCAGCCTGGATCCCAAGCTGCTGGAGGCGGCGACCCTGCTCGGCCTCAGGCGCTGGGAACTGATCGTCCACGTGATCCTGCCCGGGGCGCTGCCGGCGTTCTTCGTCGGCCTGCGCTACGCCTTCGGTATCAGCTGGCTGGGGCTGGTGGTGGTGGAGCAGATCAACGCCAGCGCCGGCATCGGCTACCTGGTCAACGATGCTCGTGACTTCATGCGTACCGACGTGATTGTCATCTGCCTGCTGGTCTACAGCGTGCTCGGCCTGGGCATCGACGGGCTAGTGCGCGGCCTCGAACGTTGCGCCCTGGCCTGGCGCCCGACCTTTATCAGGAACTGACCATGACAGTGTCATTGCCCCAGCCGCGCCCTGTGCGCGCCGCCGTCGAATGCCGCGGAGTGACCCGACGTTTTGCCGGGCAGGCGGTGCTCGACGGCCTGGACCTGGACATCGCCCCGGGAGAGTTCGTCGCCTTGCTGGGCAGCAGCGGTTCGGGCAAGACCACCTTGCTCCGGGCCCTGGCCGGGCTGGAGCCCATCGATGAGGGCCGGTTGCAGGTGCCCGCGGCCATGGCCGCGGTGTTCCAGGAGCCACGGCTGATGCCCTGGAAGCGCGTGTGGCGCAACGTTGCCCTGGGCGTGCGTGGGGCTGGGGTCCGCGAGCGGGCCGAGGCGGCACTGGGCGAGGTCGGGCTGGCCCATCGGTTGGGCGCCTGGCCCGGCACCCTGTCCGGCGGCGAAGCCCAGCGCGTGGCCCTGGCCCGGGCCCTGGTACGCGAACCGCAGCTGTTGCTGCTGGATGAGCCCTTCGCCGCCCTCGACGCCCTGACCCGGATTCGCATGCATCAACTGATCATCCGCCTGTGGCGCGCGCACACCCCGGCGGTGCTGCTGGTGACCCACGATGTCGACGAGGCGCTGCTGCTGGCCGACCGGGTGCTGGTGCTGGCCAACGGGCAAATCGCCGAGCAACTGCCGATTCGCCTGCCGCGTCCGCGTCAGGCCGCCACTCCGGGCTTCCAGCCACTGCGCGCGCGGCTGCTGCACCTGCTCGGAGTCGAAACCGAGGCCGAGCCGGCCGTTGACCTTTCCCACCCCTTGAGCAGGACCGCCAGCCGATGAGCCTTTCCAGCGTGCAACCGTCTCCGTCCGTGTCCCGTCCCCTGCCTGATCCGGACTCCAGCGAGTTCGCCGACCTGCTGCAGCAACTGAGCGAGGAGTTCGCCGCCACCGCGGCCCATTACGATCGCCACAGTGAGTTTCCCCACGCCAACCTGCAGCGCCTGCACCAGCATGGCCTGCTGGCCCTGACCGTGCCCCGGGCCCTGGGCGGCAGCGAGGCGACCCTGGCCCAGGCGCGACGGGTGATCGGCGCCGTGGCCCAGGGCGAGCCCTCCACCGCGCTGGTGCTGGTGATGCAGTACCTGCAGCACACGCGCTTGCAGCAGAACAGCGCCTGGCCCCTGCATCTGCGTCAGCAACTGGCCCGTGAAGCGGTAGAGGACGGCGCCTTGATCAATGCCCTGCGGGTCGAGCCGGATCTGGGCACCCCGGCCCGTGGCGGTTTGCCCGCGACCCTGGCGCGCCGGGTCGAAGGTGGCTGGCGGCTCAATGGGCGCAAGATCTACTCCACCGGCATTCCCGGGCTGACCTGGCTGGCGGTCTGGGCCCGCAGCGATGAGGCCGAGCCGCAGGTGGGCACCTGGCTGGTGCACCGCGACAGCCCCGGCATTCGCGTCGAGGAAACCTGGGACCATCTGGGCATGCGCGCCACCGGCAGCCATGACGTGATCTTCGACGAGGTGTTCGTGCCCGAGGAACACGCGGTGGACATCCAGCCGGCCAATGTTCCGCGCCCCTCGGAGCTGGACAGCAAGGGCGTGCTCTGGCTGGCGGTGCTGCTGTCGGCGATCTACGACGGCGTGGCCCGCGCGGCTCGCGACTGGTTGCTGGGCTGGTTGGCCCAGCGCGCTCCGGCCAACCTCGGCGCGCCGTTGTCGAGCCTGCCGCGCTTCCAGGAACTGATCGGCCGCATCGACGCCTTGTTGCTGAACAACCGGGTGCTGCTGGATGCCGCCGCCGAAGGGCGGATCGCCCCGGGCGAGGCGACCCAGATCAAGTACCTGGTGACCAGCAACGCCATCAGCGCCGTGGAGCTGGGCATCGAGGCCATCGGCAATCCCGGGCTGGCCCGGGGCAACCCCATCGAACGGCATTACCGTGATGTGCTGTGCAGCCGCATCCACACCCCGCAGAACGACGCGATCCTCGGCGCCGTCGGGCGTGCCGCCTTTGCCTTGCCCAGCCGGGGAGCCCAGGTGTGATGCGCATTGCCAGCCAGTTGGATGAAACCTTCAACCAGCAACTGCGCCAGGGGTTGCCGGGTGTCGAGGTACTGAGCCTGCCCCGGGGTCTGCCCCGCGCGCTGCCGGGAGATGTGCAGGTGCTGCTGGCCGCGCCCCACGCTGATTTTCGTGATGCGCCAGAGCCGCCCGCGGGCTGGCCCTTCGGTTTGGGCTTCGTGCAATTGGTGACCTCGGGCCTGGATTATTTTCCCCGGTGGCTGTTCCAGGATCTGCCGGTGGCCAGCGCCCGGGGCAGCACCGCCGAGAGCATTGCCGAGTTTGCCCTGGCGGCGATCTTCGCCGCCGCCAAGCAACTGCCCCAGGTGTGGATCGAGCGCGCCGAACACTGGCAGCAACGGCCGCTGGCCTCGGTGGCCGGCAGCACCCTGGGGCTGTTCGGCTTTGGCAGCATTGCCCGCGAACTGGCGCCCAAGGCCCAGGCCCTGGGCATGCAAGTGCTGGCCCTGCGCCGTTCGGCGCAGCCGTTCGAGGTGCCCGGGGTTCAACCGGTGGCCGACCTGCATCAACTGTTTGCCCGCGCCGATCACCTGCTGCTGGCGGTGCCTCTGACCGAGCACACCCGGCGGATCATCGACGCCGATGTCCTGGCGGCGGCCAAGCCGGGATTGCACCTGATCAATATCGCTCGCGGTGCGCTGATCGATCAGTCGGCGCTGTTGCAGGCCCTGGAGACGGGGCGCATCGGCCTGGCCAGCCTGGACGTGGCCGACCCCGAACCGCTGCCCGCAGGCCACGCGTTTTATCGCCACCCGCGGATTCGCCTGTCGCCCCACACCTCGGCCAATTCGCCACGGGTCTACCTGAATATCGCCCGTTTGCTGGGGCGCAATCTGCAGCGCTGGGGCGATGGCTTGCCCCTGGAGAACCCGGTGGAGATCCAGCGTGGCTACTGACACACGGTTCCAGCCTTGGCCTGCAGCGCTTCGTGTAGCCGCTGCCGCAGGCTGCGCACGGCTCCGCAGGAGACGCAGAGGGCTTGAGGTCGCTAAAGGTTCGGCGGGAGATCGCCAAGCAAGGCCCTGCGGGCCTTTTCGCAGCCTCGCAGGCTCGGCAGCGGCTACAGGTCCAGTGCTGGGGCGGGATTTGTGTAGCCGCTGCCGCAGGCTGCGCACGGCTCCGCAGGAGACGCAGAGGGCTTGAGGTCGCTAAAGGTTCGGCGGGAGATCGCCAAGCAAGGCCCTGCGGGCCTTTTCGCACAGGGTGTTGATGACAACTTCAAGGAGAGCGGACATGACCGCACATTTTCGTCCCGCGGTGTATGACTTGCCCCGCGATGGCCATACGGTGTTTCGCTGGGAGCACCCGCCCCAGCAGGCGACGGTCGAGCTGGAGCGTCGGCAGCGCAAGCAAAGCCTGGCCGCGGCTTTCCGGGTGTTCGCCCGGCTGGGCTTCGACATGGGCGGCGCCGGGCATATCACCGTGCGCGACCCCGGGCGCCCGGACCATTTCTGGGTCAACCCGGTGGGGGTGTATTTCGGCCATGTGCGGGTGTCGGACCTGCTGCTGGTCAATCCCCAAGGGGAGGTGATCGAAGGCGAGGGCGCGCTGAACCTCGCCGCGTTCGCCATTCACGCGGCGTTGCACGAAGCCCATCCCGAGGTGGTGGCCGCGGCCCATGCCCATTCGCTGCATGGCAAGGCCTGGTCGAGCCTGGGCCGTCTGCTGGATCCGCTGACCCAGGACGCCTGCGCTTTCTATGAAAGGCACGGGCTGTTCGACAACTTCTCCGGGGTGGTGCTGGAGGCCAGCGAAGGCGCGCGGATCGCCGCCGCGCTGCAGGGGCACAAGGCGCTGATCCTGCAGAACCACGGCCTGCTGACCGTGGGCGAAACCGTCGAAGCGGCGGTGTGGCGCTTCATCGCCATGGACAACGCCGCCCAGACCCAACTGCTGGCGGAAGCCGCCGGCACCCCGCGACTGATTCCCCACGAGGTGGCGCGCCACACCGCGCGCCAGGTCGGCAGCGAGTTCGGTGGCTGGTTCAGTTTCCAGCCTTACCGCGAGCGGATCGTGCGCGAAGAAGCGGATTTTCTCGATTAAGGATCCTGGCCCATGCAGCGTCGTCACTTTCTCCAACTCTCGGCCCTGGCCGGTCTGGCCGCCGCCTTGCCGCGCCTGGGCCTGGGGGCCTCGGTGGATCTGTCCGGGGTCACCCTGAATGTCGCCACCTACAAGGGCGCGGCGCCGAGCTTCTTTGCCGAGGCGGGCATCGAGCCGCCGCCCTACAAGGTCAGGTACGCCGAGTTCACCGGCGGCAACCTGAGCTTTGAGGCCCTGGTCAGCGGCACCCTGGACATCTCGCCGATGAGCGAGATCCCACCGATCTTCGGCATCAAGAACCAGGCCCCGGTGAAGCTGATCGCGGTGCTCACCGGCGACGTCAACAACCAGGCCTTCATCGTGCCCAAGGGCTCTGCGGTGCAGTCGGTGGCCGAGCTCAAGGGCAAGCGCATCGGCTACATCCGCTCCACCAGCTCGCACTACTTTCTGCTCAAGGCGCTGAAGGAACAGGGCCTGGGCTTTGCCGACATCGTGCCCATGGCGCTGACCCCACAAGACGGTTTCGCCGCCTTCCAGAACGGCGCCCTGGATGCCTGGGTCAGCTTCGGCTACTTCATCCAGCTGGCGGAACTGCGGGCCGGGGCCCGGGTGCTGAAGACCGGCCAGGGCTACCTGTCCGGCAACTACGTGATCGCCGCCAACCAGAACAGCATTGCCGACCCGCTCAAGCACGCGGCGATCACCGACTACATCCTGCGCGAGTACCGCGCCTGGCAATGGATCGCCAGCCACCCCGAGGAATGGGCGACCAAGAGCGCGCAGATCCTCGGCATGCCGCGCGAAGTGTTCCTCGCCCAGTACCGCGCCCAAAGCGGCCCGCGATTGCTGCAACCGGTGGACGACGCGGCGGTGAAATCCCAGCAGGACGTTGCCGACCTGTTCTTCGAAGCCGGCGTCCTGCCCCAGCAATTGGATGTTTCCGGCCTGTGGGACCGCAGCTTCCACTGGTCCTGACCTTGTGGGGGCCTGCTTGCCGGCGAATAGGCCCATGAGCCTTGCGTCGATCTCTGGGCCGCCTTCGCTGGCAAGCCAGCTCCTACGGTCAGATGGGGCGATTTCTTTGATTGGCCAGGAGGCCCGATGTTTTCTCGAACCTTGCTCTGCCTGGCGCTGGTCAGCCCCTGGGCGCTGGCCGCCAGCCCGGCGCAATCGTTGCACCAGCGCCTGACGGTGCTCGACAGCCACCTCGATACCCCGATGCAACTGGCCCGCCCCGGTTGGGACATCACCCAGCGCCACGACTACCGGGACGATCTGTCCCAGGTCGATCTGCCACGGATGAAAGAGGGCGGCCTGGACGGCGGCTTCTGGGCCATCTTCACCCCCCAGGGGCCGCTCAACGCCGAGGGCCGGACCCTGGCCAGCGAACATGGGCTGGCGGTGCTGGCGCGGATCCGTGACCTGATCGCCGCCCACCCCGATGACTTCGCCCTGGCCCTCAAGGCCAGCGATGTACCGGCCATCGTCGCCCGTGGTCAGCGGGTGGTGTTCATCAGCATGGAAAACGCCGAGCCCCTGGCCGCCGACCCGGCCCGCTTGCACACCTATTACCGCCAGGGCCTGCGCATGCTCGGCCTGGTGCACTCGGCCAACAACGATTTCGCCGACTCGGCCACCGCCTTGCCGCAGTGGCACGGCCTGAGCCCGGCGGGGCGCGAGCTGGTGGCCGAGGCCAATCGCCTGGGCATCCTGCTGGACGTGTCCCATGCCTCGGATCAGGTATTCGACCAGGTCCTGGCGCTGTCCAGGGCGCCGATCATTGCCTCGCACTCCAGCAGCCGGGCGATCACCGCCCATCCGCGCAACCTGGATGACCAGCGCCTGCGCCAGCTGGCGGCCAGGGGTGGAGTGGTGCAGGTCAACAGCTTCCCCAGCGACCTGATCGAGCGCGTGCCCAACCCCGAGCGCGACAAGGCCCTGGGGCCGCTGTACCGCGAGTTTCGCCTGGCGGCGAGCCTGAGCCCCGGGCAGGTGGCGGACCTGGCCGAGCGGATTCGTCAGGTCGAGGCGCGTTACCCGCAGCCCAGGGCCAGCCTGGACGACTACATGCGCCACCTGCTGCACATCCTTGACGTGGTGGGGCCGGACCATGTGGGTATCGGTGCCGACTGGGATGGCGGCGGCGGGGTGCAGGGGCTGGAGGATGTGACGCAGCTACCGCAAATCACCGAACGCCTGCTGGCGGCGGGTTACAGCGAAGCGGATCTGGCGAAGATCTGGGGTGGGAATCTGCTGCGGGTGCTGGCTGCGGCGCAGGCCGCTAGCGCTGGTTAGGAGGCTGACTGTTTCAGGCCAGATGAAAGGCTTGTCTGATTCGCCAAATCGTCTGTTGCAGGCTTTCTGTCAGCCCTATGGCGGCAGGATCCACGTCTTGTTCGGCCAGTTGCAGCAGGAACTGCTGCAGATCTTCAGCTATCGGGCCGGGCAGCTGGGTTGAGTGGGGAGCAAGCAGGACCGAGAGGCTCAAGATATCGTTACGGTGTTTGCGAATGTTCTTGCTGTCGATCCGCTCCCCTTTGCCCAGACGCTCGGTCAGGTTCAGCCAGGCATGGGCCTTGAGGGGAATCAGCCGATCCGCCCCGATGTGGGTGATAGCGTCGATCTGCTGCATGCCGGCGAGTAAAAATTCGTAGTACTGGTCGTTGAGCAAGATGGCCGACAGGCTTGAGACGGCTTCGTCGACAGGAATAGGGCTCAAGGTCGCGTCCTCTGCCAGATCGATGCCTTGCGGGCTGCGCGAGAACAGTTCGATCTGTACCGGGAAGCGGGTATCGGCCGGCGCCATGAAACGATAGAAAATCGGCCTTTGGTCATTGCGTTGCTTGATCTGATAACCGCCGGCTCGTATGAACTCCCAGAACCGAGCGACAAACGAAGGGTCCAGCGCTTCGATGATCAGGACGATGTCCAGGTCTCGGGTGGCTCTGAACGCCTGGCCGGCTTCTTCCATGCTCAGGTAGGCGGCCACGCCTCCGATCATCACGTAGCGGTCTGTGTAGTCGGTGAAGTACTCACGGAAGCGATCCAGCCCCCTTACCATTTCAAGCCTCCTTCCACTTGGCTCAAGCCGATCTGGATCCGTTCATCCTTGCTGTCCTGCAAGCTCAGGAGCAGCGAGAAAGGATCGACACAGCCATCCTTTGTCCGAGCATAGACGGTGGGTTCGTAGGACCAGATCTGCAACGCGCAGACAGCGTCCTCGGGGGCAACTTCGCTCAGCGCCGGGGAGTCCTTCAGGAGCGTGGCCAGGGTTTCACTGGAGCAGGCGTAAACCGGCAGCCGGGGTTCCATCAGCAGGCTGTGCTTATTCAGCGCCGACTCGCCTGCCAACAGCAGTGGCGTGTGATTCAAGTGCGGGATCTGGTTCAGCCACAGGGTCTTTTTCAAGGGGGAGCGCATGTGCTTCCTGGCGTCTTCCCAGAGTTGATGCGACGAAATCTGGATCTCGATATGGGCTTGCCGGTCGTTGTGGACCACGATCAAACCCAGGTCTTTCAGCTCTTTGACGGCGCGGGAAACGGTCATCTTGGAGTACTTGAACGGGTAGCCCAGCGTCGATTGGGACAACTGCAACGAGGGCGGCGAGGGGTTCATCAACAGGTTGATCAGCATGGCCTGGGTGGCCGGACTCATGAGCGTGATTTTTTCCTGCCGGGCGCGGAAGTACTCCCTCAGATCAAGCCCCAGTTCGGGGATGAACAGCTGGTTGCCGGGGACGATGAACTGCACGCCTTTGTCAATCAGGCGCTTGCGCTCATAGGAGGCCAGAGCCTCGGCCACGAAGATCAGGGGGGCCTGGGTCAGTTTGCGCAGCGTATCCATGTGCTTTTTCACCTCCGGCAAGCTGGCCGATTGCTGCGGGTTCTCCAGCAAGACCACGCAGGTTTGTCCGAGCAGGGTCATGTGCAGAAGGCAATAGTGGCTGGTGAGGTAGTAGGGAAGACTGGGGGCCTGATCCCAGGGACTGAAGCTTGGGGTATCGCCGAGCACGGTCTCGATGTAGGAAGCAAGCGCAGGCAGTTGGGGGGCCGCGTGCTGGAGTTCGGAGTTCATGGGTGGAGTCCTTTTAACATGATTTTTGAACGGTATCATTTGCAGTGTTACCGTTCAATAAATATGTTACAGACGGCTTTTTCCTGTACAGGTCCTCCGACCAAGGTGGATGGTCCTGCGACTGGCTAGTCACTGTCGTTCATGCGTCTTGTGCAATATCTACGCGGCTGAATATGAAACAAAGTAATATTTGCATATGCTTAAAATGTATTTCTCTTATTAAATGAGCGCCCCTAGGATGGCTTCCCATAGACCCAAGTGACTGCATAAGTCCGCGGGCTATAACCGAACGCACTATCCATCCGCAGCAGGGAGCGCTGGCATGCCACTGACCAGAAGACAATTGATCGCCCGTATCGCCGCTGTCGGTGGGGTCCAGGCGGCGAGTGCGGTCATGGGCCTGTTCGGCGGTTCGGGCAAGGCCGAGGCCTTCGAGGAGAACTATGCGTCGCTGCCCGCAGCCGCGGTGGGCAAGGGCGCGTCGGTGGTGGTGATCGGCGCCGGGATCGGTGGTCTGGTCAGTGCCTATGAGCTGGGCAAGGCTGGGTTCAAGGTCACGCTGCTGGAAGCCCGGGACCGGGTCGGCGGGCGCAACTGGACGGTGCGCGGCGGCGATCGGGTGGAGTACAGCGACGGCAGCGTGCAGGTCGCGGAGTTCGACGACGGCTTCTACCTCAATGCCGGGGCCGGCCGTCTGCCCAGCCACCACCAGTTGATGCTCGGCTACTGCCGCGAACTGGGGGTGGAACTGGAGGTGCTGGTCAACACCAGTCGCAATGCCCTGGTGCGCCCGGACCTGAACCAGCCGGCGTTGCAGATCCGCCAGGCGGTCAATGACAGCCGCGGGTACTTTTCCGAATTGCTGGCCAAGGCCGTCAACCGGCATGCCCTGGATCAGGAACTGACGGCCGCCGATCGCAGCAACCTGCTGAGCTTCCTGAAAACCTGGGGCGATCTCTCGGACAAGCTGGAATACCTGGGCTCGGCGCGCTCCGGCTACAAGGTCTGGCCCGGTGCCGGCGACCAGCTGGCGCAGAAGAACGACCCGCTGCCGTTGCAGACCCTGCTCAACCCGGCGCTGACCACGGCGCTGATGATCGATGAATACCCGGAATTCTCGCCCACCATGTTCCAGCCGGTGGGTGGCATGGACCGCATCCCCCAGGCCTTTGCCCGGCGTCTGCAGGGGCAGTTGCGGCTGCACAGCGAGGTGCGTTCGATCACCAATCACAGCGACAGCGTCGAAGTGGTCTACCTGGACCGGCGCAGCGGCCGCACCCAGAGCCTCAAGGCCGACTACGTGATCAGTTCCTTGCCCCTGCCGCTGCTGGCCAAGGTCGAGAACAACTTCAGCGCCCCGGTGCGTCAGGCCATCGGCGCGGTGCAGTTCGGCTACGCCAACAAGGTGGCCTGGCAGTCGCGGCGTTTCTGGGAAAGCCAGTACCAGATCTACGGCGGGCTGTCGTTCATCAACCAGGAAGCCTCCGGGCTGTGGTACCCCAGCGGCGGGTTCAACCAGGCCGAGGGGGTGCTGGTGGCGGCCTACAACAACGGTGAAACCGCGCGCCGCTTCGGGGAGAAAACCCTGGCCCAGCAGATCGAGATTTCCCGTCAGGCGGTGGAGCTGCTGCACCCCGGCCATGGCCATGAACTGCGCAAGCCGCTGGTGATTGCCTGGGGCAAGATCCCCTACAACTTCGGCCCCTGGATCAGCCATGAAGTGGCCGAGCCGGACTACAGCCTGCTCAACCAGCCTCAGGGCCGGGTCTACCTGACCAGCGACGGTCTGGCCCACAGCGGCGTGGGCATCTGGCAGGAAGCCGCCGCCGGCGCCGCGCGGCGGGTGGTGCGGCACCTTTTTCAACGGGCGCAAGGCTCGTCGCTACAGCAAACGGCCTGAAAAAGCCGAGCACTCATAAAACAGCAGTCACCCATTGCCGGGTAGCGGACCTCCGAGGCTGGCAAACACAACCTTGGAGCGTCTTTGCATGTCTTTGAAAAACACCGTCGTAGGGCTGGGGCTGTTGTGCGCCGCCAGCAGCAGTTGGGCCGCGGGCATCCAGCGCGTGCCGTCCAGCTATCCCCATTCGCCGATCCTGCAATCGGTGACCTTGCCCGCCAACAGCGAGGTGACCTACCTCTCCGGCCTGCTGCCGGACCCGCTGGACCCCAAGGCGCCCAAGGAGCAGATCCACGCCGTGGGCAACACCGAGAGCCAGGCCCGCGAGGTGCTGCGCAAGTTGCAGACGATCCTCGCCAGCCAGGGTTTGACCCTGGGGGATGTGGTGCAACTGCGGATCTACCTGGTGGGGGACCCGGCCTTGGGCGGCAAGCTGGATTTCGACGGCCTGCAAGTGGCCTTTCGCGAGTTCTTCGGCACCGAGAAACAGCCGCTCAAACCGGCCCGGACCACGGTGCAAGTGGCGGGGCTGGTACTGCCCGGTGCCCTGATCGAAGTCGAAACCGTCGCCGCCCGAGCGCGCTGAGGCGCCAGTCAAAGGATCTGAAGTCATGAGTATGTCCTTGCATAAAATCGTCCTCGGTGCCGCGCCCCTGAGCCTCGGGCTGCTGAGCCTGGCAACCCCGGTGGAGCTGCTGGCCGCCGATGAAACCCTCGGCACCGTGGTGGTCACCGGCGTGCGCGGCAGCCAGCAGCGCACCGTCACCAACAGCCCGGCGCCGATCGATGTGATCGACAGCGAACAGCTGCGCAGCATCGGTCAGAACGGCCTGAAAGAAATGCTCGGGCGCCTCTTGCCGTCGTTCAACGTCCCCACCATCAACGGCGGCGGCACGGCATTCCTGGTGCGCGGGGTGAGCATGCGCGGCCTGGGCGGCGATCAGGTGCTGGTGCTGATCAATGGCAAGCGCCGGCACAACTCGGCGCTGATCAACAACGGTGCGCGGGTTGGCAACGCTTCGGTGCCGGTGGACCTGGACCTGATTCCCACCGCCGCCATCGAGCGCATCGAAGTGCTGCGCGACGGCGCCGCCGCGCAGTACGGCTCCGATGCCATCGCCGGGGTGATCAACATCATCCTCAAGCGCAACGCCGAGGGCCTGACCTCGGACACCACCCTGGGCCAGTACTACGACGGTGACGGCACCACCGGCCACGAGGCCTTCAACTGGGGCAACAAGCTGGGGGAGGACGGCGGCTTCTTCAACCTGTCCTGGGACGCCAAGCTCCAGGAACCCTACGAGCGCTCCAGCGCCGCCAGCGGCCAGCTGTACTTCAAACAGGCCGACGGTTCGCCGGACCCGCGAGAAAGCAATCGCCAGGGCTGGGGCACCGAATACGGCCTGGGCCGCGACCGCACCACCAGCCTGGCCTACAACGCCGAGCTGCCCCTGGCCGACGACCTCAAGCTGTATTCGTTTTCCACCCTGAGCTACCGCAACAGCAACAAGAACCTGGGCCACCGCAAGCCCACCGACATCACCAGCCTGGCGGGGGTGCCCAATGCGCCGTACCCCAACGGCGGCCAGGCGCGGCGCGAGATCCGCGAGACCGACTTCCAGGTCGCCGGTGGCGCCAAGGGCCTGGCGGGCGGCTGGGATTGGGACCTGTCGAGCACCTATGGCAAGGACCGCGGGGTGCTGGACACCGCCAACAACCTGAACATTTCCAACGGCCCCTACACTCAGCACGACTTCCACCTGGGCAATCTGGTGTTCGACCAGTGGACCAACAACCTGGACTTCTCCCGGGCCCTGGACATCGGCTGGAGCAGCCCGCTGGAGACTTCCTTCGGGGTCGAATACCGCTGGGAGAAATACGCGCTGGAGGAGGGCGAACCCAACTCCTACAACCAGGGCAGCTATGTGCCGGCCACCGGCCCCTTCGCTGGCGTGGTGCCGGACCCGGGGCTGTTCTCGGTCAACGGCACCACCCCGGAAGACGCCTACAGCCTCAAGCGTCACAGCGAGGCGGCCTATGTGGACCTGGGCCTGAACATCACCCCCAACTGGTACGTCGGCGCGGCGGCGCGCTATGAGAAATACAACCTCGGGGTGGGCGATACCACCAGCGGCAAGCTGACCACGCGCTACGAGTTCCTCCCCGGCTACGCGGTGCGCGCGGCGGTGAGCAACGGCTTCCGCGCGCCGTCCCTGGCCCAGAGCGTGTTCTCCACCACCAGCACCGTGACCCAGTTCGGCGCGGGCGGCACCACCAGCTCGGTGCGCACCAAGCAGATGCGCCCCAACTCGCCGGAAGCCATTGCCCTGGGGGCCAAGGACCTGGAGCCGGAAACCTCGCGCAATTACAGCCTGGGCTTCACCGCCGAACCCACCGAGCGCCTGCGCCTGACCGCCGACTTCTACCTGATCGACATCGACAAGCGCATCCTCCAGACCGGCATCCTCAAGGGCCCGGCGGTGTCGCAGATCCTGGTGGAGAACGGCCTGTCGCCGAACCTCGCCGGGCAGTACTACACCAACGCCGCCGATACCCGGACCAAGGGCGTCGACCTGGTGGCCGATTACAGCCAGTCGTTCGGCGAGTACGGCACGGCCAAATGGAGCGTCGCCTACAACCACAACAAGACCAGCATCCGCGACCTGGCGGACACCCCGGCGGCCCTGTCGCGCCTGGGGGCCGGCTATGTGCTGTTCGACCGCCAGCAGCAGATCGACCTGACCAAGTCCACGCCCAAGGACAAGTGGATCCTCTCCACCAACTACAAGGTCGGCGACTGGACCACCAACCTGCAGCTGACCCGCTTTGGCGAGTACACCGAAGGCTCGAACCTCCCGGCCAACGACCGTACCTACAGCGCCAAGTGGATCACCGACCTGGACGTGGCCTACGACGTGACCCAGAACCTCACCGTGGCCGTGGGCGCCAACAACCTGTTCGACGTGTACCCGGACAAGATCGGCCTCAAGGCCTGGGCGGGCACCTACGAATACGGGATGTTCTCGCCCTATGGCCTGGGCGGTGGCTATTACTACAGCCGCGTCAGCCTGGCGTTCTGAACGATGATCAAGCAGGCGAACGAGCACCCTGTAGCCGCTGCCGCAGGCTGCGATCGGCTGCGCAGCAGACGGCGTCTGGCTATCCTGGCGCTGCTTCTGTTCGGCAGCCATGCCCTGGCGCAGCCGGTGCTGCGGGTGTCCAGCCAGAAGCAGTCGCTGAAGATCCTGCTGCAAGCCGCCGGCGAGCTGGAGCAGGTGCCGTACCCCATCGAGTTCGCGTCCTTTGCCGCCGCCGCGCCCACCGCCGAGGCCCTGGCCGCGGGGGCGGTGGATATCGGCAGCCTGGGGGACGCGCCGTTCGTGTTCGCCGCCGCCGCCGGGGCGCCGATCAAGACCGTGGGGGTGATCAAGCTCAAGGTCACGCCCACGGCAGTGGCAATTGTGGTCAAGAACGACTCGCCGCTACGGGATGCCGCCGACCTCAAGGGCCGGCGCATCACCACCACGCGCGGTTCCATCGGCCATTTCCTGGCCCTGGCCGCCCTGCGTTCGGTGGGCCTGCACGGCGCGGATGCGCAGTTCATCTTTCTCCAGCCGGCCGAGTCCCGCAGTGTGCTGAGCAACGGCCAGGCCGATGCCTGGTCGACCTGGGACCCCTACACCAGCATGGTGCAGATGGAAGGTGGCACCCGGGTGCTGGTCAGTGGCGAGGGGCTGTTCGCCGGGCACATGCTGCTGGTGGCCAATGACCAGGCGATCCGTGACAAACCGGCACAGATCGCCGATTTCCTCCGGCGCCTGGACCGTGCCTATGCCTGGGCCAACCAGCACCAGCGCGAGTTTTCAAAGATCCAGGCCGGTTACAGCGGCCTGCCGTCGGCGGTGCATGAACGCTCCAATCGCTACTCGCTGCCCCGGCGCATCGCCGTGGGCCCGGCCGTGGTCGAGGACGTGCAGCACACCGCTGATCTGTACCGTGAAGAAGGCATCATCCACCAGTCGTTCGATGCGGCGGCTTACATGGATGCTTCATTCAATGAAGTTGAATGAAGTGATGGCACTTTTATTAATTAAGCACGGGAGGTGTTGAATAAACAAAGAGCAATGATGTGCTTCTTTTAAGTTAACTATCAGCGAATTTAATAATCCTCTGTCGGTACTTGCGAAAGTGCCGGTAATAGCCACTATTTGCCTGTTTTTCGATACGTTTTTAAGTTTGGAGATTAGAGATAAAGGATATTTCACAAGGCTTTCGCAACTGCCTAAGGTGGCTTTGAAACAAATTATTACCTTCTGCAAAACCGCAACTTCGTCGCTACTTCCAGGGAATTAAGGGAGCTTGCATGTTCACAGTCACTACCGCCGACAAACTTGAAGCGCGACATATCCTCGATGTCGTGGAAAAACGTTCTTATGGTGTCCAGCTCAAAGGCTTCTGCCCGCCGGACACCTTGCAGGTGGCGCGGGATCATCTGTACCAGCAGGAGCTGCGCAGCGCTTTCAGCCAGCAGCAGGAGTTCGTCCGGGTCGGCAAGGCCTATATCGAGATCCAGGATGAGCAGAGCCGGGCCGAATACCACGCCCTGGCCCTGCCCAACATCCGCAAGATCCGCAACCTGTTCCGGCCCCTGGCCTCGCCCATCGACGAGCTGCGCCTGTTGCTCGACGAGGTCTGGCCCCAGGGCGCGCACCTGCTGCAGGTGGACGGGCAGAAGTGCTTCGTCGGCATCGCCCGCTTCCAGGGCTCGGGGGTCGATCTCACGCCCCACACCGACAAGCTCGAACGCAATGCCCCCGAGGGCCACAGCCCGCAGTTGCTGACCCAGCTGTCGACCAACATCTACCTGGAGATTCCCGAGGACGGCGGTGAACTGGAGATCTGGGGCATCGAGCCCGACGAGCAGGAGTACAACCGCCTCAAGGGCGAACGGGCCTACGGCATCGAGCGCCACCTGCTGCCGCCGCCGGACTTCGTGGTCAAGCCCGAGCCCGGCGACCTGATCCTGCTCAACCCGCGGCTGATCCACGCGGTCCGCCCCTCGGCCAGCAGCACCCGGGTCACCCTCGGGGTCTTTATCGGTTACTACGGCGAACACCAGCCTTTGGCCTACTGGAGCTGAACTCATGAGCAAGGTGCAGGAAATCAACCTCAAGGCCTACTTCAACAAGGGCGGCGAGGAGCACGAATTCGACGGCAAGCGCGTGGTCCTGGCGGTCAGCGTCGGCCAGGAATACCACGAGGACCAGAAGCTGCGGTCCACCATCCACCTGATCAACCAGTCCGGCTTCAGCCACGTCAAGGTGGTGGTGGCCGACACCCTGCAACGCCACAACAAGCACGGCAAATCCCCCGGCGAGGCGTTGTCGGCGTCGATCCGCGACGGCGATGCCTGGCTGGCGCGCAACCAGAGCATCCTCGATGGCCTGCGGGTGCCTTACCACATCACCCGCTGGAACCAGGAGCTGGCCAGTGACCGCTATGCCGAACTGCGCCAGCAACTGGACCAGATCTATCAGCAGCGCGAGGAATTGCGCCAGGCCATCGACAGCACCATCAGCGTGTTCACCGAGCGCCTGCGCCTGCGGGATGAACAGGCGGACATCGAACGGGCGGCGGCCCAGTGCCGGGAATACATCCTGGAAGAGATCCCGATCATCCTGCCGCTGTGGGCCGACGAGGGTTACCACTACGTGCTCTATCCGCAGCAGATGACCACCGCCATGGCCACCAGCCGCGAGCTGCTGATCGAACCCCACAGCCCGGACCGGGTGCGCTGGCTGCCGCTGAAGTTCAAGAAGCGCGGGATTCCGATTCCGTTCACCTTGCCCGGCGCCATCCACCCCAACTGGACCAGCGGCGCCATCGCCATCTGACCCACCGCAATCAATGTAGGAGCTGGCTTGCCAGCGAAAGCGCCCTGGCCGGCGATGCAGGACTCACGGGCCTGTTCGCTGGCAAGCGGGCGCCTACAGAGCGGTTTTTTTGACTGACAAGGAGTTTCCATGAGCGTTTTTGCGCAACAGCAACGCAAGTGGTGGGCATTGCTCGGTGTGAGCATCGCCAGTTTTCTCGGCTGTGTGGATTTCACCATCGTCAACACCGCGCTCCCGGCGCTACAGGCCGATCTCGGGGCCTCGGTGGACAGCCTGCAGTGGGTGATCAACGGCTTCATCCTGACGCTGTCGAGTTTCATGGTGCTGGTGGGGCGCCTGGCCGACCTGCATGGACGCAAGCGGGTGCTGTTCATCGGCTTGAGCGTGTTCGGCCTGGCGTCCCTGGCGGCCGGACTGGCGACGCAGATCGACACCCTGATCGGCGCGCGGGTGATCCAGGGGCTGGCCTGCGCGGTGCTCTACACCGCCTCCGGGGCGATTGTCTCCAGCACCTTCGACAGCGCCGAACAGGGCAAGGCCTTTGGTGTGCTGTTCGGGGTCAACGGCGTGGGGCTGGCCGTCGGGCCGGTGCTGGGCGGGCTGATCACCAGTGGTTTTGGCTGGCAGTGGATTTTCCTGATCAACGTGCCTTTCGTGCTGCTGAGCCTGGGCATCTGCAGTTTCAGCGTGCAGGAATCGCGCTCGGCCGAGGCCGGTGCGCGGCTGGATGGTTGGGGCGCTTTGCTGTTGCTGATCGGCTTGCCGAGCCTGGTGCTGGTGATCGTCCAGGGCGGGGCCTGGGGCTGGGGTTCAAGTCTGACTCTGAGCCTGATCGTCCTGGCGCTGCTGGCCCTGGTGGCGTTCCTGGCGGTGGAGCGACGGGTCGCGGCGCCGATCATCGATCTCAAGCTGTTCGCCAATCGGCGCTTTGTCGCCGGGGTCGCGGCCAGTTTCGGCCTGGCGCTGTTCTACTGCGTGGCGTTCTTCGTCATGCCGCTGTACCTGGCGCAGATCCGTGGGGAAACGGTGCAGGCCAGCGGCCTGCTGTTGTTGCCCACCACCTTGGGGGTGGCGTTGCTGTCGCCGCTGGTGGGGCGGTTGGTGGATCGCAAGGGCCCGGCGCTGCTGATCAAGACCGGGTTGCTGCTGTTCGTGCTCTCGGCGCTGTTGCAGGCCGGTTTCGATCGCCAGACTTCACTGCCTTATCTGCTGGGGGCCTTCGTCATCATGGGCCTGGGCTGGGCCAGTATTCTCGGGCCGTCGACGGTGCTGGGGATTTCCTCGGTGCCTCAGGAAGTGGGCTCGGTGGCCATGGGCTCGCTGATGACCCTGCACAACGTTGGCGGTGGCGTCGGGTTGGCGCTGGGGGTGGGCTTGTTCCACCACTTTTCCGCGACGCCGCTGGACGATGCCCAGGGCGCCTTTCTCAACGGTTATCGCGGGGTGATGCTGTTCTTGGCGCTGGCGACGCTGCTGGTGTGGACGGCGGTGAGCCTGTTGCTGCGCGCCGCGCCGCTGCCGGTGGCGGCGGCCGAGGAGGGCGCCAGCCGTGGCTGAGCGCGGCGGGCAGATGGGGCTGGGGGCCTTTCTCTCCGGCTCCGGGGCCCACGGCGGCAGTTGGCGCCATCCCCGGGCGGATGCCGATGCCTCGTTGAATTTCCAGCGCTACCGGCACTACGCGCAGACCCTGGAGCGGGGCTGTTTCGACGCGCTGTTTCTCAACGACAACGTGGCGGTGGGGGATCTTGATCCGCGGGTGCTGGCCCGCAGTTCCCACAGTTTGCGCTGGGACCCGCTGACCCTGCTGCCGGCCCTGGCGGTGGTGACCCGGCACATCGGCCTGATCGCCACCGCCAGCACCACCTACAACGAGCCCTACAATCTGGCGCGCAAGTTCGCCTCGCTGGATCACTTGAGCGAGGGCCGGGCCGGCTGGAACCTGGTGACGGGGCTGATCGGCGGCGAGAACTTCAATCAACCCGAGCCCATGAGCCACGCCCAGCGTTATGCCCGCGCCGAGGAATTCTTCGACGTGGTCAGCGGCCTGTGGGACAGCTGGGCCGATGACGCCTTCCCCCGGGACCAGGCCAGCGGCCAGTGGCTGCGCCCGGAGCGGATGCACTTGTTGCAGCACCGCGGGCCGCACTTTCAGGTGCAGGGGCCATTGAACGCACCCCGGCCGGTGCAGGGCTGGCCGGTGATCGCCCAGGCCGGTTCCTCGGGCCCCGGCACTGAACTGGCGGCGCGCTGCGCCGAGCTGGTGTTCACCGCCCAGGCCGACCTGCAGCAGGCCAAGGCTTTCTATCGCGAACTCAAGGAACGGCTTCCCGCTTACGGGCGGCATGCCGGTCAGTTGAAAATCTTCCCCGGCATCGCCCCCACGGTGGGCCGCACCCTCAACGAAGCCGAGGAAAAGTATCAGCAGTTGCAGGAGTTGCAGGACCCCCAGGCCCAGCTCAAGGCGCTGTCCTACCTGCTGGACCTGGGCATCGACCTGTCGCGCCTGCCGCTGGACGCCCGGGTGCCGCCGTTGGCGGATGCGGCACCCACCGAACGGCACAAGAGCCGTCGGCAACTGGTGGTGGAGCTGGTCCGCCGCGAGCGACCAACGCTGGCGCAGTTGCTGCGCAGCCTGTCCGCCAGCGGGCACAAGGTGCTGGTGGGCACGCCGGGGCAGATCGTCGACGAGATGGCCACTTGGTACGAGGAATACGCCGCCGATGGCTTCAATGTGCTGTTCACCCACCTGCCGGGGGCCATCGAGGATTTTGTGCAATGGATCACCCCCGAGCTGCAACGCCGGGGCCTGTTTCGCCAGCGCTATACGGGGCGCAGCCTGCGTGAACACCTGGGGCTGGCGCGGGTGGAAAACCGATTTTTCAGCCACCGGGGCAATGGCTGAATCGCCGAAAGAGGCTTTACTCCCCAGGCGCAACGCCCATCGAAAACCCCAAGGAGCAACAGCATGTCCGGATGGTATGAGTTGAAGAAAAGCAGCAGCGGCCAGTTTCGTTTCGTGCTCAAGGCGGCCAACGCCGAGATCATTCTCACCAGCGAGCTGTACACCACGCGCGGGGCCGCCGAGAACGGCATTGCCTCGGTGCAGGCCAACAGCCCGCTGGAGGAGCGTTACGAGCGCAAGAGCGCCAAGGACGGCAAGCCCTATTTCAACCTCAAGGCGGCCAATCACCAGATCATCGGCAGCAGTGAAACCTATTCATCGGAGGCGGCCCGGGACAAGGGCATCGCCAGCGTCAAGGCCAATGGCCCGAGCCATAACATCAAGGACCTGACGGGCGTGTAAAACCGGTTCGACAAAGCCTGAGCCGCTCGGCCCGGTCAGGGGCCAGGCGGCGCCGCTATCTGCCCGGCGACAGCGGGACGTGCGCAATGGTGGCGAGCCCAGGTGCGAGTCTCTGGCGCGCCAGCCGATTGGCGACTGAAATATGGCGAAGTGACATTACTTGCTTTATCCTCCGCGCCCGTCACCGGGCGCTCGGCATGCCTGGCACCTTGGGTGACGTTATCGATCATTGTCCAAGGGATCTGCGACCTCATGATTCGCCCTTTCGTTTTACTCGCCGCACTGCTGGCGCTGAGCGGTTGCTACAGCCTGCCTTCCACGAAAATCGCCGAGAACATGCGCCCGGATTCGCAGTCGGGGGTGGCCTATGTGGTGGGCGTGGTGGGTATTTGGCCGAAGGCGGTGCACACCGCCAACGAACAGATGCTGCTGATTCGCCCACGAGGCGGTGAGGGATTCGCCTCGGCACGCTTGTACAACCAGATCTACGGCCGCACGCCACGGGATGTGCGCGAGACCTGGCACGGCATCGGCAGCCTGTTCGTGATGCCGCTCAAACCCGGGCGCTACGAGATCTACAACCTGCACTTCGACCGCGGTAACGCCACCGCCTGGAGTCGCGAAGACTTCTCCATTCCCTTGGAACTGGAAGCCGGAAAGGCCTATTACGTCGGTGATTTCCGCGCCGGCTGCCTGTCGGCGACGGGGGCCAAGTGCGTGTTTCTGCACAGTGACCACCTGGAGCGCGACGCCGCCCTGGTGCGCGCCAAGTACCCGCAGGTGCCGAGCCTGCAGCGGGTCGATCTAGAGAAGATGGAAGACGTCACGTCGTTGATCGTCAAGGAGCAGGGGCCCAAGGCGTCGATGCTCAAGGCCATGCTGTCGGGGGATCTGTAATGAGCAGTCGGTTGTGGTTGTTGCTGGTGCTGATGCTGGGACTTGGCGGTTGCCAGACCAGCCATAGTCTCAAGCCGGCCGAGGTGGATTATCAGCAGCGGTTGCCGGCGATCAGCGTCAGTGTGATGGGAGCCATCCCTGCCGGCCTGATCCGTGACAACCTGCGTCGTCGCGGCACCTTCGAGCAGGTGCAGTCGGGGTTCAGTGCCGATGGCTACAACGTGATCGTGATGGCCAACAGTGATTACTTTGGCTGGCAGAACATTCCCATGGGGCTACTCAGTGCGATGACCTTGTTTATCGTGCCGGGCCGGGCCACCTGGGACAGCCAGGTGATGTTCCATGTCAGCCGTGGTGACCAGCCGCTGGCCAAGTATCGGGTCAGCAACCACACCCGTTCCTGGCGCGGTTGGGCCAATCCCGATGGCGGCCAATACCAGCATGTGCAGCGCATCACCGACGAGTTCATTGTGCAGATGCTGCAGGACCCGCAGTTCAAGGCCCAGGCCCCGGTGGCGCGGAACCGCCACTGAGCCACGCATGAACGCGGCCCATGCCAAAGCCCGGACGGTGTCAGCCGCCCGGGCTTTTTTGTCAGGGCTTCAACCCAGGGTCTGCAGCAGCGTGTGCAACTGTTGGCGACCGCCCGCGTTCAAGGCAAACACTGGCCGGCGCGGCTCGCCGGCGTTCAGCCCGGTCAGTTCCAGCCCGGCCTTGACCGTGGCCGGCAAGCCGCCCTTGAGGATGAAGTCCAGCAGCGGCAACTGGCGGTAGAACAGCGCCCGGGCCCGTTGCAGGTCTTGCTCCAGCACGGCCTGATACAACTCGAGGTTGAGTTGCGGGATCAGGTTCGCCGCCGCCGTGCACCAGCCGCTGGCGCCAGCGGCGAAGGCTTCCAGGGCCAGGGGGTTGCAGCCGTTGTAGAACGGCACCTGGCCTTCACCCAGCAGGTGCAGCTTGTGCATGCGCTGGATATCGCCAGTGCTTTCCTTGACCAGGGTGACGTTCTCCACGGCGTGGAAGATCTTCAGGATCAGTTCCACCGACATGTCGGTGCCGCTGGTGGCCGGGTTGTTGTAGAGCATGATCGGCACGCCGATGCTGGCGCCGATGGCCTGGTAGTGGGCGAGGATCTCGGCTTCGCTGAGTTTCCAGTAGGAAGTGGGCAGCACCATCACCACGTCGGCGCCCTGGGCTTCGGCAAAGCGTGCGCGGCGGATGGCCTTGGCGGTGGTCAGGTCGGAAACGCTGACGATGGTCGGCACGCGCTTGGCCACGTGGCGGATGCTGAACTCGGCGACCTGATCCCATTCCGCGTCGCCGAGGTAGGCGCCTTCGCCGGTGCTGCCCAGGGGCGCGATGGCGTGGACGCCGGCGTCGATCATGCGGTCGATGGAGCGCCCGAGGGCGTCCAGGTCCAGGCCTTCGCCGTTGGCGCCGAAGGGGGTGACGGTGTAGCCGATGATGCCGTGGATCTTGGGGGTAGGCATGGTGCAACTCCTGCAAGGCATAAGGGGTGGATCAGTTCAGGCAGTCGGCGTGTTTTTTCAGGTTTTGCCGAGCGTAGTAGTTGAAGGCGGCGCTGTGGCGCTTGGGCCTGGAGATCCAGTCGTGGGCTTCGCGGCCCAGCTCCGGAAGGATCGGCTTGATGGTGCCGGCAGCCATGGCCAGCAGTTGCAGCCTGGCCGCGCGCTCGATCAATTGGGCGATCACGCAGGCTTCCTCGATGCTCGCGCCGGTGGACAGCTGGCCGTGGTGGGAAAGCAGGATCGCGCGCTTGTCGCCCAGGGCCGCGGCGATGATTTCGCCTTCTTCGTTGCCCACCGGCACCCCCGGCCAGGCTTCGAGAAAGGCGCAGTCCTCGTACAGCGGGCAGAGGTCCATGTGCGACACCTCCAGCGGCACTTCCAGCATCGACAGCGCGGCAACGTGGGTCGGGTGGGTGTGGATGATGCAGTTCACGTCCGGCCGGGCGCGGTACACCCAGCTGTGGAAGCGGTTGGCCGGGTTGGGCATGCCGTGGCCTTCGAGGACTTCCAGGTCTTCGTTGACCAGCAGCAGGTTGCCGGCGCTGATTTCATCGAAGCCCAGGCCCAGTTGCTGGGTGTAGTAGGTGCCCGGTTGCGGGCCGCGGGCGGTGATCTGCCCGGCCAGGCCCGAGTCATGGCCGTTCTCGAACAGAATGCGGCAGGTCAGGGCCAGCTTTTGCCGGTCGGTCCACGTATTATCCGCCAGGGTGTTTTGCATCTGGGTCAGGGCTTGCTTGACCAGCTGGTCTTTGGGCAGTGCTAATGTCTTGGCCATGTCGAAGGTCCTTTGAGAAGTGCAATGGACGTCGGATCTGCGTTTCACCTGCTGCTTGCGAGGTCGTTGGGTGAGTCGCGATGACACTTAAAAGGCTATATGACACTTTGTGTCATTGGCAAGCGCCAATCGTTGTTTTCTAGATGGATTAACCGTTCCAGATGTCTATCCGTTTGAAATTATTGAGAAAAAAACTTGGCGTGACCCTGGAGGCGCTGGCCGAAAAATCCGGGATGACCAAGAGTTACCTGTCGAAAGTCGAGCGCGGGTTGAACACCCCGTCGATCGCGGCGGCGTTGAAACTGGCCAAGGCGCTGAACGTCAAGGTCGAGGAGCTGTTCGCCGAGGACAGCCTCAGCCTGGACAGCTACAGCCTGGTGCGCAGCGATGAGCGCCAGTCATTGGCAGCCAACGACCAGACGCCGGGCTATGCGGTGCTGGCCCATCAGGTCAGCGAGCGCAACCTGCTGCCGTTCATCATCTACCCGGCCAAGGAGTTCAGTGACAAGACCTTCAAGGAACACCTGGGGGAGGAGTTCCTGTTCGTCCATGAAGGCCAGGTCGAAGTGGATTTCATGAACGAGCGGGTGATTCTCAATCGTGGCGACGCGCTGCACTTCAACGCGCAGAAACCCCATCGCATCCGTTCCCTGGGGGACGAGCAGGCGCAGTTGCTGGTGGTGGTGCACAGCAGCGAAGAATGAGCCCTGTAGCCGCTGCCAAGGGCTGCGAACGGGCCGCAGGCCCGCGGCGATCCCAAGGACTCCCGCGCCCGGCGCGGTCAGCGCTCCACGGGCACCGACAGGGCCGGGTTGCCCAGGGCGTGGGTCTTGGCATCGAAGAAGCGCAGGCTCAGGTCCAGGCCTTCGAACAGCTTGGCGTAGTGGCGCTTCTGGTGCTGGATGAACGCCGCGCTGCGTGGGTAGATGGAGATCGCCAGGGTTTTCACCGCCGACTGGCGGATCGCCTGCACCAGGTGCTGGTCCTGGGGCCCGAGGTTGTGGCCGAAGAGGCACAGGGCGCCGCTGTGATCCAGCAGTTGCTGGTAGCAGAACGACAGGTAGTCCGAGCTGCGAATGGTCTTGAGCTTGTCCGCCAGCGGCCCTTCGCTGACGAACAGCGGCACGTCGTCCAGGGTCTTGAGGGTGTTGTTGATGGCGAAGCTGCCCAGCAGGGTGCCTTCGGTGGCCGTCAGTTTGCGTGCGCTGCCATCGAGGTTGCGCACCAGGTGCAGGCCACCGTGCAGGTAGAGGATGCGGGTCGCGGCACGGGGTGTGGTGCCCAGTTCGAAGGCCGGATCGGCGCCGTGGAACAGGTCGTCGATGCCTTGGCTGTCATGCTGCACGGCCCAGTAGTTGAGCAGGTCGTAATTGCTGGTGAACACCGTGGGGTAGCGCCGCAGTTCCTGGTTGATGGCCGCCAGGCTCTGCTCCTGGACCAGGCGCCAGGGAATGTGCACCGCGTGCACGGTATTGATCAGCGCTTCCTTGATCGCGTAGTAGCGATTGCGCGGCGCCGCCGAGCTGACCGCCAGGGCCTTGTTCACCCGGCTGGTGGTTTTCAGGGCGCTGAGCACCTGTTCGAAGCTGCGGGTCTGCAGGGCTTCGAACACGCTGAGTTCGGATGGGCTCAGGGGTTTTTCTTCCACGGTGCGGGCGTTTTCGAACAGCGAGTCGTAGGCAAAGTCTTCCCACACGGCGCGGCTGGCGCCATTGCCGATCAGCAGGCCGCTGAACGCCATGCTCGTGCCCAGGGCGTTCCAGTCTTCAAGTTCGGCGTCAAATTCCTGGAAATCCGTCATCGCGGTCATTGGTCTCAAGGCAGAAGGTAATCAGGGCGCCGACTTTATCACGACCGACCCTTGAGCCAGATCAAGATCGCCCGTGACCGATGAGTCGATCCTGTCGGGCATACACCGCATCGACACCCGCATTGGGCCTTCGCCCGGAGACTTCCTCATGAGCAGCACCTTCTTCATTCCCGCCGTCAACATCATGGGTATCAACTGCCTGGACGAAGCCATGGAGGCCATTCGCAACTATGGCTTTCGCAAGGCGCTGATCGTCACCGACGCCGGCCTGGCCAAGGCCGGGGTGGCCGGGATGATCGCCGAGAAGCTGGCCATGCAGGACATCGATTCGGTGATCTTCGATGGCGCCAAGCCCAATCCGAGCATCGCCAACGTCGAGCAGGGACTGGCGCAGTTGCAGCAGTCGCAGTGCGATTTCGTCATCTCCCTGGGCGGCGGTTCGCCCCATGACTGCGCCAAGGGCATTGCCCTGTGTGCCACCAACGGCGGACAGATTGGCGACTACGAAGGGGTCGACCGCTCAAGCAAGCCGCAGTTGCCGCTGATCGCCATCAACACCACCGCCGGCACCGCCAGCGAAATGACTCGCTTCTGCATCATTACCGACGAGTCGCGCCACGTGAAAATGGCCATCGTCGACCGTAACGTCACGCCGTTGCTCTCGGTCAACGACCCGGCGCTGATGGTGGCCATGCCCAAGGGCCTGACCGCCGCCACCGGCATGGACGCCCTGACCCATGCCGTGGAGGCCTACGTGTCCACCGCCGCCAACCCGATCACCGACGCCTGCGCGCTCAAGGCCATCAGCATGATCAGCGCCAACCTGCGTCAGGCGGTGCACGACGGCAGCGATCTGCAGGCGCGGGAGAACATGGCCTATGCCCAGTTCCTCGCCGGCATGGCCTTCAACAATGCGTCCCTGGGTTTCGTGCACGCCATGGCCCACCAGCTGGGCGGTTTCTACGACTTGCCGCACGGTGTGTGCAACGCCGTGCTGCTGCCCCATGTGCAGAGCTTCAATGCCAGCGTCTGTGCCAACCGCCTGACCGATGTGGCCCACGCCCTGGGCGCGGACATCCGTGGCTTCAGCCCGGAAGAGGGCGCCCAGGCGGCGATCACGGCGATTCGCGCCTTGGCCCGGGATGTGGAGATTCCTGCCGGTCTGCGTGAGCTGGGGGCCAAGTTGCAGGACATTCCGCTGCTGGCGGCCAACGCCCTGAAAGACGCTTGCGGCCTGACCAACCCGCGTCCAGCGGATCAACGGCAGATCGAGGAGATTTTCCGTAGCGCGTTTTGAGGAACGGGTAGGTCCGTTTCGCTGGCAAACCAGCTCCTACAGGTGAAGCGTTCACCAACGCGCCGGGGGCTGGCGGCGGGTATGGAAAATTCGCAGTATCTGTAGCCGGTCTCCGCGCACCCGGTAGGGAATCAGGTAGGGCCACCCCGGTACCACCCACTCCCGGGTGCCGGGCAGGCGGCCTTCGCGGCCGCTTGAGGGGAAGCGGGCCAGTTGCTCGATACTGGCCAACAACGCCCTGACAAACTCCCCCGCGGCCCGGGGATCGTCCTGGGCGATATGACGCGCCTCGGCGTCCAGGTTGTTCAGGGCGCTACGCAGCCATTCAATGCGCATTGTCGGTCCACTGGCCAGTGACGGCCGCGACTTCTTCGGCACTGGCGAAGTCCCCCGCATCGGCCTCCTTCAGTGCTTGCTGGATTTCCTCGATCTGCCAGGCTTCCCGCGCCAGGTATTCACGCAGGGCATCCACGGCGAGAAACGATTTGCTGCGCCCAGTGGCCTTTGCCAGCAGGGCCAGGGTTTCAGCGAGCTCATCGGGCAGGCGCAGGGACATGATGGACATGGCGGTCTCGTTGTAGTGATGTGTAATACAACATACTACCTCGTCATACCTTAGCCTGGGGCCGGTCATTCGTCAGACCTGTGATTGTTACCAGGTAAGGCCACTCCCAAACGCCCGCTTCCAGCGTTGAAAGCGCCCGCGTGGCAGAGGATAGTGCGACCTGAAATCGCGCTGTATCCGCCTGTCACAAGGAGTCGTGAATGTTCCGTCGCTCTTCCCTGATCCCGCTGCTGGGCAGCCTGGCGTTGCTGGCCGGCGCCACCTCGGTGGCGGCGCAATGCCTGCCGCCACCGCGCAATGCCGAGGTCCCGGGCTTTTCCCTGTGCAAGGACTGGCCGGCGTTTGCCGACCAGAGCATCAGCCTGCTGTCGGAAATGGTTCCCGACCCCAGCGACACCGGCAACGGCGACGGCACCTACAACCTGCAACTGGCCGTGCTGGAGCGCAACAGCGGACAGGTCCTGGCTCGCTATGCGCAGCCTGCGGCCTTTGTTTCCGACGCGGTTCGCCTGGAGAGCGTCAAGCTCGACACCGGGCGCTTTCAATTGACGCCAGAGGTGCGGGCGTTCGGGGTCCGGGCCGGGTTCGAGGGCTCGTCCCGGGTCAACCCCTTCAGCCAGGTCTGGCTCAGCCTGTATGTGCGCGAGGGCAGCACCCTGCGCCCGGTGCTGGAGAAGTTCCTGGCTCACTCCTACAACGGCGAATGGGATGGCCAGTGTGCCGGGGAGGGGACGAAAACCACCCGTACCCTGGAGATCGCCAAGACCCGCAGCCACGGTTATGCCGACCTGATCGTGCGTTCGGTCAGCGTCAGTACCCGCAGCGAGCAAGTCGGCGACCAGTGCCAGTCCAAGTCCGTGACCGCCAAGCCGGTGCTCGTCACTCTGCATTACGACGGCCAGCGTTACGTGCTGCCCAATGGCTACAGCGGTATCTGAGGGAGTTTTGATGAAGTGGCTTGAATCATGCGCCCTGGGCCTGGCCCTTTGTGTCGGGTGGGGGGGCGTCATGGCGGCGCAGGCGGGGTGCGACAACCGCAGCGAGGGCGCGTCGTTTTATTTTCTCGATCCCGATGGCCATCGACTGGAGGTCCATGTCGGTGACTTGGCCTCGCGATTACGCGCCTGTCGCGAACATCCTTATGCGGGAATGCGCTTTTACCCCAGCGACTGAGGCGCAACTGCCCGTAAGCAGCTGACGAAAGCTGCTGGTGGCAAGGTGCCTTGATCGTGCAGAATCCGCCAGATTCGTTCTGTGCCTGGCGTTCCCGTGAGGTGCATCCGCTCTGGAGTCTTGTCGATGACCTCATCGCTGTTGCTGGCCGTTATCGCCTCGGGTTTCATTTATGCCATCACCCCCGGACCCGGGGTCCTGGCGGTGTTCGGTATCGGTGCGTCCCGAGGCCGCAAGGCCGGCGCCGGGTTTCTTGGCGGGCACATGCTGGGGGATGTGCTCTGGTGCAGCACGGCGCTGATCGCCATTGTCGGCGCCCGGGAAATCGGCAGCGACGCGTTCAATGTCCTCGGCCTGCTCAGTGGCCTGTACCTGCTCTGGCTGGGAATACGTGCGATCCGCGCCCGTCGCGGCAACGGCGACGACCCCCAGGGCGCCGCGCGCCATCCGTTCTGGCACGGCGTGGTCTTCGGACTGACCAACCCCAAGGCTTATCCGGTGGCGGTGGCGACGTTCACCGCCTTGCTGTCCAGCCGCGCCGAACTGCTCAGCTGGTCGATGCTGCCCGGCCTGATTGCCCTGAGCTTCCTGGGTGGCCTCGGCGCTTACGCTATTCTCATCGGCGTGGTCGGTGCGCGGCAGGTACGCAGTTGGTATCAGCGTCACGAGCTGGCGATCACCCGGGTCTGCGGGGTGATGTTCATCGGTTTCGCGATCAATGCCCTGCTGCATGCGGTGCCGGGGCTGATCGGCAACAAGGCATAACGCCGCTCGCGGGTTGCGAGGGTGTAAGGCCGGTGCTCGACACTGGCCGAACAGGCTCAAGGGATGGGTACTCAGCGTATTTTTCATGGGTAGTAGCTTTCTCTGATGGCAACCAACAACTCCGCGCCTCTGGCCAGTTTCATCGACCTGCTCCTGGATGCCGTGTGCGCCGTGGATATCGAGGGTCGCTTCGTCTTCATCAGCGCTGCCTGTGAACGGGTCTTCGGCTACACCGCCGATGAGCTGATCGGGCGGCGGATGATCGAGCTGGTGCACCCGGATGATCGCGAGCGCACCCTGCAGGCCGCCCGGGAAATCATGGGCGGTGTGCCCAAGCCCAACTTCGAGAATCGCTACCTGCGCAAGGATGGGCGCGTGGCGCATATCCTCTGGTCGGCGCGCTGGTCGGAGGTGGACCAGTTGCGCATTGCCGTGGCCCGGGACATCACCGAACGCAAGCTGGCCGAGTCGAAACAGGCGGCGCTGTACGCCATCTCCGAGGCGGCCCACGCCACCGAAGACCTGCTGGGGCTGTTCAAGCGCGTGCACCGGATCATTGGCGAGTGGCTGCCGGCGCTCAATTTCGTTCTGGCGCTGTATGACGAGCGCAGCGACAGCCTGAGCTTTCCCTACCATGTCGACGATTGCGAAAGCAGCCCGGAACGGCCCGGAACCCTGATCGGGCGTTTTTGCGCCCAGGTGCTGCGCCACGGCCAGTCCCTGCTGCTGGCGCCCACCTGCCCGTTGAGCCGGGATCTGTGGAACGAGTTCGCGGGCACTCAAGGCCCGCGGTGCTGGCTGGGGGTGCCGCTGAATTCGCAGAAGGGCACCATCGGCGTGCTCATGGTCAAGAGCGCCCCCGGCGCGCAAGGCTACGGTGAGGCGGAGCTGGAACTGCTGCAGTACGTCAGTGCCCAGCTGGCGGCGGCCATCGAACGCGCGCAATTGCATGCGCGCCTGCACTACATGGCCGAGTACGACCAACTGACCCATCTGCCCAACCGCGAGCTGCTGCGCGAGCGCTTGCGTTCGGCCCTGGCCCGGGCCCGGCGCGATTCGGGACGCATGGCCCTGCTGTACGTCGACCTGGACAAGTTCAAGGAGGTCAATGACACCTGCGGGCATGCCGTGGGCGACATGCTGCTGCAAGCGGTGGCCAACCGCCTCAAGGGCTGCGTGCGGGAAACCGACACCGTGGCGCGCATGGGCGGCGATGAATTCGTGGTGCTGCTGGAAAGTGTGCAGCACAGCGACGATGCCCAGCAGGTGGCGGAAAAAATTCGCCATGCGCTGAACGAACCGCTGCGCCTGGATGGCCATTGGCTGAATATCCTGCCGAGCATCGGCATCGGCCTGTACCCCGAACATGGCCTGGAAGAAAAGCAGCTGTTCAAGCATGCCGACGAGGCCATGTATGCGGCCAAGCGCGAGCGCAAGAGCCGCTCCAGCGCCTGAGGCCCGCGGCCTGATCCAGCCCCGGGATCACGCCGGGGAGCGTCGCCGTTCGTCGTCTCGGCGCCGCTCCTGGTAAACCTTTGGCGTTCAGGGTTTTCCCAATGCAGGCGGGGGCGCGGGCTCCCGCCGCATTGATTGGCAAGAGGAGAACCCACCCATGAACACGCTGGCCACTGTCCTGGGCCGCGCCGGCCTGGCCCTGTTGCTCGGCCTTGGCGCTGGCCGCGCCCTGGCCCAATCCCCGGCGGCCTTCATCGACGCGGCCTCGGCCCAGGCCATGGCCGATATCGAAGCCAGCCGCCAGGCACACCGGCAGAGCTCATCCAAGGCGCTCAAGGAATACACCATCCAGGTGATCGACGATCGCACCACCGCCAATCAGCACCTGGCGAAAATCGCCAGGCAGCTGGACCTGCCGGTGGCCCCCCGGGAACAGCTGCTGGAGCAGGCCAAGCGCCTGGTGCCGGCACTTCCTGCAGACGAAGATAGCGACCGCGTCTACGCCACGAACCAGATCAAGGCCACCCAAGCCGCGATCCAGCAGATCCGCCAACAGGCGCAAACCAGCGAGCTTCCCGAGCTCAAGGCATTCGCCGAGGAAACCCTGCCCAAACTGGAAAACCACCTGCAGATGGCCAGGGCGCTGTGCGCCGGCCGCCCGATCGATCGGCTGGAGGGGTGAGGCGTGAGCGGTTGCTGGCTGCCTGTGGTGGTTGCAGGCAGTCGTCCAGGGCGCCTCAGCCTTGAGGCGGTTTGCTAAAGCGGGTGCGTTTTTCTCTGCCTTGCTGCCGGCGGGTGCCCAGGTGCGCACCCGTTGATGTGGATGTCTGTCTTTGTGACGGTTTGTGACTAGTATCTATGGCGGTCAAAGTGCCAGCACGCTAACTCACGGATCGGAATCAGTCAGAGGTCTCTCATGGAATTTCTCGAAAAACTAACCAATCTTGCTGCCAAGGTGCGTTTGCAAGGTGCAGCCATTCAAACTGAAGAGGCTACGAAGAACGCTTTTGTGATGCCCTTTATCAGTACGGTTTTGGGCTATGACGTCTTCGATCCGATGGAGGTGACCCCGGAATTCGTCTGTGATGTCGGAACCAAGAAAGGCGAGAAGATCGATTACGCGATCATCAAGGACGGCGAGGTGCAGATGCTCATCGAGTGCAAGAAAATCGGTGAGCCACTGCACATCAATCATGCTTCTCAGTTGTTTCGTTATTTTCATGTCACCAGTGCGCGTATCTCCATTCTCACCAACGGTCAGGTGTACAAGTTCTTCACCGATCTGGATGCACCGAACAAGATGGATGAGAAACCTTTCCTTGAGCTCGATCTGCTGGATATTGACGAGTACTCCGTTCCTGAATTGATCAAGTTGACCAAGTCGGCGTTTGACGTCGATTCAGTACTCAGTGCAGCTGGCGAATTGAAGTACGTCAGTCAGATCAAGAAAGTGATTGCCTCCCAGATCAGCAAACCTGATGACGACTTTGTGAAGGTTTTTGCTTCTCGGGTGTATGAGGGGGTGATTACCCAGAAAGTCAGGGAGCAGTTCTCTGAGCTGACACGCAAGGCCATCGGGCAGTTTCTCAATGACCAGATCAATGACCGCCTCAAGTCAGCCATGAGTGGCACTAATCAGACGGTGATCACGACGCACTCTGCCCCCATCAACGATGGGCGTGAGGTCGCCGAGGAGGACGGCCCGGATGAAAAGATTTTCACGACGCTGGAGGAGCTTGAGGGTTATCACATCGTGCGAGCGGTGGTGCGTTCGGTGGTCGATGCCAAGCGGATTGTCCAACGTGATACCCAGAGCTATTTCGGTATCTTGCTCGACGACAACAATCGCAAGCCCATTTGCCGTCTGCATTTCAACCGTGCCCAAAAGTACATCGGCATTTTCGACCAGGACAAAGTTGAAACGCGTCATCCGATCAGTTCGGTCGATGAGATCTATGAATATTCGGAACATCTGAAGAAGACCGTGGGTTTTTACGACTAGGCGATCGGCCTCCTGAAGAACAGTTGGCAGTCTGTCGTGATGAGTGAGCCAGGCGTTTCGGCGCCTGCTTACCCCTCAATACTTGGCTTCGCACATAAAACAGCATGGTGCTGGAGCTGCCGGGGCTGCGGGCTTAACGTGGCCCGCAGTCGGCGTCGATCCTGGCGCTGCGAGGCTCAAGGAGGCAGGACATGGCGCCGGCACCGCGCGCTGCGATCAGCGATCTGTACCATCGGGCCGAGGATTATTTCTTCGGGTCCATCTCGCAGGTCCATCGACGCTTTGGCGATGACCTGAACGCCTATTGCACCGGCGTGGCCGCCAGTAGCCTGAACCTGCTGCTGATGCAGGGCAGGGAGCGCGACAACGCCGGGCCTCTGGCCGAGGGCGTGGCCTTTCTCAAGGGCGCCGGCGTGCCGTTCTGTGTGGTGATGCCCCAGGCCCAGGTGGCGCGCTACAGCCCGCAGTTGCTCCAGCAGCAGATGCTGGCGGCGGACCAGACCTGCTGCATGGCGCTCGATCTTGCAACCTGCGTCCCGCGCCAGGTCGCGCCGGGGCTGGGCCAGGTGCGCTGCACCGATCGGCATCTAGAGGATTGGGCGCGGCCGGTGGCAAGTGCCTTCGAGTCGGGGGACGCGGCCATCAAGCAGTACCTGGCGCGGCATCGGGCGGCGTTGCAGGCCGGCCGGGCCTTGCACCATTTCAGCCTGTATGTCGATCAGCGTCCGGTGAGTGCCTTGACCCTGTCCCTGGGGCCGGAGGTGGCGCGGCTGGACGATATCGGCACGCTGCAGGGCTTCCAGGGGCGCGGCTACGCCACGGCGCTGATCCATGCGGTGCTCGGTTTGGCCCAGGCCCGGGGCGCCAGGTGGTGCGTGCTGGAGGCCTCGCTCGACGGTCTGTCGATCTACCGCAAGGCCGGCTTCAATGCCCTGTTCGACTACCGCACTTTCTGTCAGGCGTGAGCGGGGCTGCGGCGTTCTGCCGGAACTGCCGCGGGCTGAGTCCGGTGAGGGCCTTGAATTGCCGGCTGAAGGCGCTGTGGTCGGTGTAGCCGCATTGCAGTGCCACCTCGGTGATCGGCTCCTGGGTCAGCAGCAGTTGTGAGGCCTGTTCCAGGCGCGCCTTGTGGATCATCTGCCGCGGCGTGAGGTGGAAGATGCGCTTGCAGTAGCGCTCCAGCTGGGCCGCGGACAGCTTGGCGATGCGGGTCAGGTCCTGTAGGCGGATGGCTTCGCTGCAGTGCTCGCGGATATGCCGGTCCACCGCCGCCAGGCGTGCATAGGCCGGATGGGTGTCGTGGGCGGCCTGCAGGTCCAGGGAGATCCCGGCCATGCCGATGATCCGGGCGTCGCGGTCATACAGCGGCAGCTTGTGGGTCAGGCACCAGCCCGGTTCGCGGCTGCCGTACAGGTGCAGTTCCAGCTGGCCCTTGATGGTCACGCCCTGCTGCAACACGCGCTGGTCCTGCTCGGTGTAGACCGGTCCGAGCACCGCGGGAAAGACCTCGGCGGAGGTCTTGCCCAGCAGCGGGCGGATGCTCTTGAAGCCGCAGCGCTGAGCCAGGGTCAGGTTGGCGATCAGGTAGCGGGCCTGCAAATCCTTGATGAAGAACACCGCGCTGGGGATGCAGTCCAGCAGCGGAGCGAGGGGCGCCATGTTGGCCAGCAGGCTGTCGATGTCCCCGGGGGATTGGGCGGCGATGGCCCTGGGCAAGTGGTGGAGCTGTGCGCTATCGATCATCGTCGGCCTCTCTCTGTGGGGGGCTTGGGGGATGGATCTGTGTCGATAAAGCCAGGGTCTGCAAAGGGCTTGGGTCAGGGGCCGACCAGCGTCGGCGCCGGTTTTCAGTCTGCCGCGTGCGGCGGGCAGGCGTCGAGCATCAAGGTGGCGATTCGGGCCGGCACCAGGGGGGAACGCGGCGCCACTTCGGGCCAGTCGAACAGACGCCGGGCGGCGCTGGCGCAGACCCGACCCTGGCAGGCGCCCATGCCGCAGCGGCTGTGCAGCTTGGCGCTGTTCCAGTCCGCCGCGCCGGCGACGGCGGCGTAGGGCACATCTTCGCAACGGCAGAACAGGGTATCGGGACGGGCCAGTTGCAGGATCTGCGGTTGCAGTGCGAAGTGCCGTTGCAGCCGTGCGGCGAAGTCCTGCCAGTGCCGGCGCCGGTCGATCAGCGTGGCGGCCCGGGCACTCTGGCCGCTGGCGACGCAGCCGGCAATCTCGCCTTCGATCAAGGCCAGTTCGCTGCCACCGATGCCGGTGCATTCACCGGCGGCCAGGACCTGGGGCAGGCTGCTGCGTTGCTGCGGGTCGACGACTATGGCCCCCTGTTCCAGACGACAGCCCAAGTGACTGGCCAGCCGGGTATTGGGCACCAGGCCGAAGCCGCAGGCCAGGTAGTCGCAGGCCAGTTCCGCGAGGTGCCGGCCCTGGCGGATGCGTACCCGTTGCAGTTGCCGGTCGCCCAGGGCCTCCACCACGTGGGCGTTGTAGCGGTAGGCCGGGGTGAGCAGTTGCACCGCCTGGGCCAGCTTGCTCGGCCAGCGCCACAGTTGGCTGGCGAACCCCAGCACCGCCGTGGCGGGCGCCTGTTCCAGCACCCGCAGCAGCCGCGCCCCGGCCTGGCGCGCGGTGGCGGCGGTGGCCAGCAGCAAGGGGCCGCTGCCGGCGATCACCAGGGTTTTGCCGCGCAGGGACAGGCCGTTTTTCAGCAGGGCCTGCAGGCCTCCGGCACCGGTGACCCCGGGCAGGGTCCAGCCGGGAAAGGGCAGCAGCAGTTCCTGGGCGCCGCAGCACAGGATCAGTTGTTCGAAGTCCAGCTGCCAGGCCTGGCGGGCATCCTCCAGCAACAGGCGGTGCGGGCCCAGGGCGGCGATCACGCGGGTCGCGCCCAGATAGCGCACCGCCGGGTGCTGCACAACCTGGAAGCGTTCGGCGGCGGCCGGCGACGGTGTCGGACCCTGGCGCCAGATCTGCCCGCCGGGCCGCGGGTTGTCGTCGATGAGCACGATCGAGCGCGCGCAGTGGCTGGCGGCCCGGGCCGC